>Ga0206918_1067_pt1 | contig 25139 bp, 25 predicted proteins | sample Alteio_BWOrgHeat_69_FD_152950 | JGI IMG/M metagenome (GOLD analysis project Ga0206918, IMG submission 152950) | Enriched cells from forest soil in Barre Woods Harvard Forest LTER site, Petersham, Massachusetts, United States -... | ecosystem: Environmental > Terrestrial > Soil > Temperate forest >... | reverse complement strand
GCCAAGACTCTGCTAGCCCTTATCATAGAGGGTATGATCGGCTGACGACGGTTTGCCATACTTGTCGAATACACGTCCATCCTTAAGTCGAAACCATACGCCCTTACCTTCCACATCTTTGTAAGTATAAATGCCTTCGACATCCTGGGGCGTAAAACCGAAAAGTTGTTTAATGTATGCTCTATCGTCGTTAGAAGAAACGGCAGCATGCCCCGCCAATTTGGTGGCAGACCGCTTCATGAGTTCTTCAATAGAAGATATGTCCGGTTTTAACATGGGGTCCATTACCCTCATTCATTATACGGCGTCAGGCATTTTACGGCATCAGGGTGATTTTATCTCTATCCAGACAGCTTCCGTTTCTTTCTTCTCGAATTTAACAGCCATGCCGCGCCTGGGCTGTTCCTGGCTATTCCATTCAGAAAGCCGAAAGCTATATCTCCGTCCATCATAACCAATGATGGAACCCCTGTGTGCTTCACCGTCGTATTGAGCAACAGTCCCTTGTCCTGTTGTTTCCTGCATCCTCAGCCACCCTCATTATATTGTAGCCGCAAGCGTATTAAAAAAATGAAAACGATGGATAAAATTGAATCGACAATCATTGCATTGCGCCATTGAAAAAATCAAATCCCGTCCACAACAAAGGAAGTATTTTATTGTTGCAGCGCCGCATGAAAGTGATCTTTTTTTCGTGGAGAAATTTGGGCTGTGGCGTAATTATCAATCAAACTACCCGTTCGGGTACTCAATGACATCTATTTTTCCTTTGATATGTTCAACGCAACAGGCGCAATAGTTGTATATCTGTGTTGCATTCATTTTTTATTAAAGATTTTCCAGCACAATGAGGATCAATCTCGAATCAGGAGGACCCCATGCAGAAGCCTTTTACGCAAGCTTTTAAAAATAAAAATCCTTTCAAGCTGGAGGGTGCTGAAACACGGGCGCTTACAGAGGCGGCAAATGCTGTAAGGTTGATCCTTATCAAGAAAGAGCTGACAGAACTGCTCTATAAAGAAACCGTTGCCTGTATGCGGGCAACGGATTAATGCTTTTTAAAAGGATATTTCCTATGATAAACACGCAATTAAAAGAACAACCCTCTATAACGCCCTTTGAATCCAACGCCTGGGCAAAGTCAAGATTTGAAATTAAATCCGTTTGTAATAAAAACTGGACTGAAGAAGAAATTCACCTCTATGAATGTAAGGCCCTGAGCAGCTGGGAGAGCAGATAAAAACTTTCATCCCATTCTCTCAAAAAAATCTTTTATGGCCTTATTGATAGCCTGGATAGACTTGACACCCTTGTTTTCCACCCTGAAAACGAGACAGTGGTCATCATAAAATACCGGCGCTTTTGGCACGCGCTTTAACTTTTGCCGCGCCCTCAGCGCAACCCGCGCCGGTATGAAACCGCAGCCGCAGCCATGCGCCACCAGATCGGCAATCACTTCAAGATTGCCGGAGGTGATTGTGCGGTCGAAGGTCATGCCCCTTTTTGCAAGCTGCAGTGCCAGCGACTGGAATTGCGCCAGTTCGGGATCGCAGATCAGGACGGCTTTTCCACCAGTCAGGTCCTGCGTTGCGTAACCGCCCTTCTCGCTGGTCCAGAGCGTCAATTCACCTTTACAAAGAGGATGTATCACAAGATCGGGATGCCGCACCGGATTGACCACGATGCCGATGTCAACCTTCATGCTGATGACATCCTCGGCAATTTTACGCGAGAGGTCGTGCTTGAGTTGTATATCCAGCTTCGGATGCGCTGCCAGCAACCCCGGTAAAAAGCCTGACAAGGCATAAAGCGCAACGGACGCATGACAGCCGATCGTATAAGTGCCCTGCACTTCTTCCATTGAAGCCAGCGCGCCGGCACGCACCTCTTCCCATGTCTGCAGCAGGTGCCGCGCTTTGGCAAGAAGCTGTCTTCCCGCTTGTGTCAGGCTCACGCCGCGCTTGCTGCGGATAAAAAGGGCTACGCCCAATTGTTGCTCCATGCGGCGGATGGCGAGCGATAATGAGGGCTGGCTGATGCCAAGCCTTTCCGCAGCGCGCGACACGTTCTGCGTCTGCGCAATTTCCATGAAGTATCCCAGATCGGCTGGGGAAGGTATCATAGTTTTTACCTATCATAATTATATAATTTTAATATTATACCTATATCAAAGAAAAAGCTAGGTTCAATCATCAACAAACACCCAACCCCATACCCAAGGAGAATAACCATGTGCGGACCTTTCTTTAACCTCAAAGCCAAAAAAGTCCCAGCCATCGAGAGCTACGACATTCATATCTACTTCGAAAAAGGCACCGACTGGGTCAAGGCAGATGGCCTGGCAAATGCCCTTATAGAGGCTATTCCACAAGCCGGGGGACCGCACCAAGTCAAGGCAGGAATGGGCCCGCATCTTCTGCCCAACGTGGAAGTGACCATCCCGCCCGAGGCTCTCAGCAAGGCGCTCACTTTGCTGCAGCTGAACAACCCCGGCCTGTCCATCCTCGTTCACCCGCACACCGGCGATGAAATCCAGGATCATACAACTCTGGCAAACTGGGTTGGAAAGCCTGTGCCGCTCAAGCTCGGGACGCTTATACCGCCGGCGGCGCTGACTAAAAAAATCAGTAATCCCGTTCCACGGCAAAAATAATAAGGTCTTTCAGGTGCTCGCGCAGCGGATGCTTCGGCAGTGCGGCGAGCGCCTGAATGCCTTGTTCCGCATAGCGCCGCGCTTCGTCGAGTGAGTCATTAAGCGTATCGTGCTTGTGCAGCAGCGCGACAGCTTCCTTAAAATCCTTGTCAGACTGGTCGAGATCACTGAGGCAGCGCTGCCAGAATTTCTTTTCCGTCCGGTCGGCTTTAGCGAGAGCGCGGATGACAGGCAGAGTCATCTTGCCTTCCTTGAAATCGTCGCCGAGCGATTTGCCGAGGCGCTCGCGCTCGGCGGTGTAATCCAGTACGTCGTCCGAAATCTGGAAGGCGATGCCGAGGTTCATGCCGTAATCGCGCATTGCTTTACATTCAGCAGCAGAGCGCCCGGCCACCACCGCGCCGGTTTCGCAGGCGGCGGCGAAAAGTTCCGCCGTCTTGGAGCGGATCATGCGCTTGTATTGTTCTTCGGTCGTATCGGTATCGTTGGTGGTCGAGAGCTGCATCACCTCGCCCTCAGCGATCACGGCAGAGGCATTGGAGAGGATGCGCAGCACATCGAGCGAGCCATCCTCGATCATCAGCTGGAATGAGCGGCTGAACAAAAAGTCTCCCACCAGCACGGCGGCCTCATTGCCGAACATAGAATTGGCCGAGGCCTTTCCGCGCCGCTGGTCGCTTGAGTCCACCACATCATCATGCAGCAGCGTGGCAGCATGGATAAATTCGACGCAGGCGGCGAGTTTATACTGCCGCGCGCCCGTGTAGCCGAACAGCGCCGCCGAAGCGAGCGTCAGCAGCGGCCGTATGCGCTTGCCCCCTGCGGAAATCAGATGCCCCGCCAGTTTCGGGATCAGCGGTATCTCCGACTGCATCCGTTCAAGGATAAGGGTGTTCACAGCCTGCAGATCACCCTTCAAAAGAGCGGTCAGCTGGTTCAGGGGGTTTTCAGGCGTCCCCCGATGTGCTTTGTTAAGAAGCGGCATTTGCATGCTGCCGTTATAGCAAAAAACCGGAAACAAAATAACAGATAATGAATAAACATAATACAGAAGTCATCGAAACAACCCTGCTGCGCGGACAGGTGAAGCTGCTGCAGCCGAAGATTGGTTTTCACGCGTCAATAGACAGTGTGTTTCTGGCGGCGGCGGTGCCGGTTAAGGATAAGTATAAAGTGCTCGATATCGGCTGTGGTGTCGGTTCGGTCGGGCTGTGTGTGCTGGCGCGGAATAAAAATATTTCCCTCACCGGCATCGATATCCAGCCGGAGCTGATTGATCTGGCGCATCAGAATGCGGGGTTGAATGACGTTGAAGATCAGGCGCGGTTTTTTCATGGTGATATCAAAACGGAAAAACACACTGAGGATAATTCCTTTAACGTCGTGGTGATGAACCCGCCTTATCTGGAGGACGGCACGCATACGCCCTCGCCCGAAAAAATCAAGGCAACCTCGCACGGCGAAGGCGTTTCCGGCGCGAGCCTTGCCGACTGGATCAAATACGCCCACCGTAAGCTGAAACAGGGCGGCCACCTGACGCTGATCCACCGCGCGGACAGGCTGGATGATGTGATCGTGGAGCTGGAAAAGAAACGCTGGTTCGGCAGTGTTGTGGTTTATCCGCTGTGGTCACATGCCGGAGAAGATGCCAAGCGCGTGATTATCCAGGCGCGTAAGGAACGCTACGCGCCGATTGTGCTGAAATCCGGCATGGTGATTCACCGCGAGGATGGAAAATACACGCAGGAAGCGGATGCAATATTGAGTGATGCAACCGCAATTATTTTATAATTCACCATTCTGTCATCCCGACAGAGCGCTTAGCGCGACGAGGGATCTTGTCTGATTGAAACCAAGAAGATCCCTCGCTAATGCTCGGGATGACAACCCTACTAGCCGCAAAAAATTATTCACAATGTTCAATAACCCTTTCCCGCGCGAGGGACTGCCGGACGACTTAGTCTGGCAGGGGATGAGAGGTATGTGTCGCGCACGTTTTGCATGCAGCACATAGGCGCCTTTTGCTTTTAGTAAGCTTCAAGTTTTTTAGTACCACTCACCATCACTTTGTCTTTAATCACTACCCACCACCGTCAGCGTCACAACACTTTGTTGCGACCTGCATCCCTGTTTCGAGTCCACCCGTTACGTTGATGTGGCGACTTAAGTAGTGACTGTTCCCTCCTTTCGTTTCTGAAAGAACAATTCTATACTAACCACGAATCATGCTAAATTGTCAATATAAAATTGCGTTTTTATCATTTTATCTGATAAGCAATTGAAAATACAATATCTTTTTAGCACAACATTTATATCTTATGAATAGTATTGACTATTCACATAAATAATTATATATTTACTTAATACACGAATCGCTAACAACACAAGGAGTTATAATTATGGCTTATTCTGAAAATACTACTGCTTTGGCAGCAGCATTTATGCAGGCCTCCGGTTTTTACCGTGGCGGTCAAAAAGGTAAGATTGGATCAGAGGTGATGCAAGACCTGAATGATGATGAAAAGGACGAATACAAATGGAGCTTGCCGCGCACAGATGCCTGCTGGGCCGAGTTTTTTTCTAAAGTCGCTATTCGTCAAGGCCGCCTAAGCTATGCTGTCGCTTTGGTGCCCGTTGAGATGACTGATAAAAATACTGTCGCGGAACTTACGAATTTTAGCCCGAACTTCGCACGCGTCGTAAAGACAGCGCAGGCGCTGAAACAATAGACTTGATATCACGGAATTTCTTAAGCGGCGCTTACAACTTTCCAGTTCGACGCGACCTCGATCAGGCCGAGCTTTCTTGCAACAGCGCGTGAGGCGTGGTTATCCCAGTCTGTGCTGTAAACCGGCAGTAACCTTTCCGCACGGATGGCCTGCGCCCATGCTGCGGTAACCTGAGCCGCAAAGCCGCGACCGCGCCAATTTTCAGCAGTATCGAGTCCGGCTTCAGCTGCAACTTCCGAACGCCTTGCACAGAAACAGGCGCTGACAACATTGCCCTCTTCCACGACGGCGAGAATGGGCGAGCAACTTTCAATCTCGTTGGCAGCCCACCCGCGAAGATTTTTCTCCAGCGGTTTAATATCTTTGATCGTTACCACGCCGGAAGATTGGGAAAGAACATCGGGAAAAATAAAAACAGGCCCGCCTTCTACGCTACCCTTTAATAAAGAGATATAAGTCTGCGCATACAGAGGTTCGCCCTGAAAATCCTGCACGGGCGGCTCCTGACGGACAAGCGCCTCAATCTCGCTTGCAATGTTGTCAGGCACGCTTGCATGAACAGCCCAGGCACATTGTTTATTACTACGGATAAGCGACAATAACGGTCCCGAGCGCGCATTGGTCTCGCGTGTTGAAACAATGCGCCCGTTCGCGTTGATCACATAGAGCATTTCCAGCTCTACTCGCGGCGAGAATGTCGGGCTGCTTACTGATGTTGTCGCTGCGATATTACTGCCCGTCGTCTTCATCATCCGCAGGAAGCACACGCTGGTACTGGCCGTTCTGCGCGCCATGCGCGCCTCTGCCGCCAGCCTGCTGGTATTCGCCCGAGGTCTGGATCATCACGCGCTCGCCGACGTGCAAAGGCTTGTCGTCCTTGCCGATGTTCTGGACGATGGAAACGGTCTTGCCGTTTTCCTTCTTGATGATGTACTCGATGCCGACTTTGTTATCCAGCGCACTCTCGGCCGCATTTCCGGCAACACCGCCGACAATCGCGCCGGCGATGGTGGTGAGGATTGCGCCTTTGCCGCCGCCCATCTCCGAGCCGCCCACGCCGCCCAGAGCCGCGCCGCCGATGGTGCCGACGCCTGAATTCTGCGCCTGTACCTTGACATGCTTGACGGCCCTGATGACGCCGAATTCTATGTCGGTTTGTTTGCCGACTTCACCTTCATTATAAGTATTCTGGCTCTGCATATCCTGACAGGCGGAGAGCAGGGTGACGAAAGACAAAACAACGAGTGATAAAAACAGCTTTTTCATGGGTGATTACTCCTTCAGGGCTTTGCTAACAAATTCTTCGATCTTGTCCAGCGACACACGTTCCTGCGCCATCGTATCACGGTGACGAATAGTAGCCGCGTGATCTTTCGGCGTATCGGTATCGACCGTAATGCAGAACGGCGTGCCGATTTCGTCATGCCGCGCATAGCGCTTGCCGATGTTGCCTTTGGTGTCGTATTCGGTCACGAACTTCGTGCGCAGCGAATAGTACAGCTTCTGCGCGATCTCCGGCAGGCCGTCCTTGTTCAGCAGCGGCAGGACGGCAGCCTTGACCGGCGCCATGCTCGGCTTGAACTTCAGGTACATGCCGCTCGGGCGCGAGGCATCGACGGTATAAGCTTCTGCCAGCACGGCAAGAACTCCGCGTGTCAGGCCGGCAGCCGGCTCGATGACGTGCGGCATAAATCGGCGCGGCGGCTGCACGCTGTCATCGAAATATTCCAGCTTGGTTTTAGAATGTTCCTGATGTTGCGTCAGGTCGAAATCGCGGCGGTGCGCGATGCCTTCCAGCTCGCCGAAACCGGGTGCGGTGAAGGGGAAGCGATATTCGATATCAATCGTCCCCTGCCCGCCCTTGGCGTAGTGCGAGAGTTCATCGTTATCATGCTTGCGGGTTTGCAGATTGGCGACAGAAACGCCGACCGCCTGCCACCACTTCTTGCGTGTTTCGACCCAGAATTCAAACCATTTCGCCGCATCATCCGGATGGCAGAACCATTCCATTTCCATCTGCTCGAATTCGCGTGAACGGTAGATGAAGTTACGCGGCGTCACTTCGTTACGGAACGCCTTGCCGATCTGCGCAATACCAAATGGCACGCGCACACGCATGTTATCAACGATGGCTTTATAGTTCAGGAAGATACCCTGCGCGGTTTCGGGGCGGAGATAAGCCTTGTCATCTTCCGATGCCGTCGCACCGACGTAGGTTTTGAACATAAGGTTGAATTGCTTAGGCTCTGTCAGTGAACCCTTCTGGTCCGTATCAGGGCCAATAACCTTGGCGTAATCGAAAACAGCGATAGTTGTGAACGGCACGACCTTCAGCTTGGCCAGTTCATCCGTGCCTGCCTGCTTCTTGAGTTTTTTCAGCGTGGCTTTTTCTTCCAGCACATCCTGGTTGAAAGCAAAAATCTGTCCGTTACGTTCATCGACAACAGCGACCAGATGGTCAGCGCGGTAACGCAGTTTGGTCAGCTTGCAATCGACCATCGGGTCGCTGAAACCGCCGACGTGACCTGACGCCACCCAGGCTTGCGGGTTCTGGATGATCGCGGAATCAATCCCCTGAATTTGTAGCGGCTCGCCATCCGGACCAATCGGCGGGCAAAGGACCATGTCGTTCCACCAGCGGTCGCGCAAATTATTTTTCAGCAGCACGCCGAGGGGACCGAAATCCCAGAAGCCGTTGATGCCTCCATAAATCTCCGACGCCGGAAAAATGAAACCCCGGCGCTTGCATAGCGCAACGAGATCATCCATCGGAACTTTACCTGAAACATCGACGTTAGTTTGGCTCACAGCCTGCGCATTACCCATATTTTCCTCGGAGGTTACCTTGATTACAGCCCGCAAATACTATAGCATAACGTCCTCTTCCACAAGACAAGATGGGGCGCCCGAGATGACCAAAAACCTGAAGCCGAAACCAGTCGTGGCCAACCAAAAATGGGTCCACAGCTTCGGTCGCGACCTCTGCGAAGGCGACGCCAGCCAGAAAAACCTGCTCGGCGGCAAAGGGGCCAATCTGGCGGAAATGAGCCGCATCGGCCTGCCCGTCCCTCCCGGTTTTACGCTCTCCACCGAAGTCTGTACCTATTTCTATCAAAATAAGAATAGCTATCCCGCTGATATTCAAGTGCAAGTTGCAGGCGGGCTGGAGCGCGTCGAAAAAGAAATAGGTCTAAAATTCGGTGATGTGAAAAAACCGTTGCTGCTCTCCGTGCGCTCCGGCGCGCGCGCCTCGATGCCGGGGATGATGGACACGATTTTGAACATCGGCCTGAATGATGAAACGGTCAAAGGCCTGGGCGATAACCGTTTCGCCTGGGACTGCTACCGCCGCCTGATCCAGATGTATAGCGATGTGGTGCTAAATGTCGATCACGACCATTTCGAAGATGTGCTTGAAACTTTCAAACGCCGAAACGGCCTGAAGGTTGACACGGATATTGATGTCGATGGCTGGAGAGAAATCGTCGGTGAATATAAAGAGCTGGTTGTACGCGACACAAACAAACCCTTCCCGCAGGACCCGCAGGAACAGCTGTGGGGCGCGATCGGCGCTGTGTTCCATTCATGGATGACGCCGCGTGCCGTCACCTACCGCAAGCTCAACGATATTCCCGAGAGCTGGGGCACGGCTGTCAACGTGCAGGCTGTCGTTTTCGGCAACATGGGCGATGACTGCGGCACGGGCGTTGCCTTTACGCGCAACCCGTCGACTGGTGAAAATGCTTTCTACGGCGAATATCTGCTGAACGCGCAGGGCGAGGATGTGGTGGCCGGCATTCGCACGCCGCTGCCGCTCGACCAGATGAAGAAGGATATGCCTGCGACCTACAAGGAGCTGGAAGCGATCCGCCTCAAGCTCGAAAAACACTACAAGGATATGCAGGATATCGAGTTCACCATCCAGAACAAAAAACTCTACATGTTGCAAACCCGCAATGGCAAACGCACGACTGCGGCTGCGCTGCGCTGCGCGGTGGAAATGGTGAATGAAAAACTGATTACTAAAGAGGAAGCCATTCTGCGTATCGCGCCCGCTTCCCTCGACCAGCTTCTGCACCCGGCCATCGACCCGAAGGCTGCAAGGAATGTTCTTACCAAAGGCCTGCCCGCTTCTCCCGGCGCGGCCATGGGCGCGATTGTGCTTGATTCAGACGAGGCGGAAAAACTTGTGGCCGACGGCAAAAAAGTCATTCTCTGCCGCACCGAAACCAGCCCCGAAGATATTCACGGCATGCACGCTTCCGAAGGTATCCTGACCTCACGTGGCGGCATGACGAGCCACGCCGCCGTCGTCGCGCGCGGCATGGGCAAGCCCTGCGTCGCCGGTGCGGGCGATATCGTGATCGACTACAAGGCGCAGACACTGACCGTCAAAGGCAAGGTGCTGAAGCCCGGCGACAAAGTGACGCTGGATGGCTCGACCGGCGAAGTATTGCTCGGCGAAATGCCCATGCTGCAACCCGCCATGACGGATCATTTCGCCACACTGATGAGTTGGGCTGATGCCGCCCGCCGCCTGAAAGTCCGCGCCAATGCGGAGACGGTGCTGGATGCCGAAACCGCGCGTAAATTCGGCGCGCAAGGAATTGGATTGTGTCGCACCGAGCATATGTTCTTCGACCCGACACGCATCCTCCATGTCCGCCAGATGATTTTGGCCGAGACGACCGAGGAACGCCGCACCGCACTCGCCAAGATCGAGCCGCACCAGCGCAAGGACTTTATCGACCTCTTCAAAATCATGAACGGACTTCCTGTTACTATTCGTTTACTCGATCCGCCATTGCATGAATTTCTGCCGCAGGAAGCCGTGGAAATTCAGGAGTTGGCGAAGACACTCAGTATCTCTGTTGAACGCGTCCACCAGCGCATCAGCCGCCTGCATGAATCGAACCCGATGCTCGGCCTGCGCGGCTGCCGTCTGGGCATCGTCTATCCCGAAATTTATGAAACGCAGGTGAAAGCCATTTTCGAAGCTGCTCTGGCGGTAAAGAAAGAAACGGGCAAGACTGTCTCCGTCGAAGTCATGGTTCCATTGATCTCGACCAAAAAGGAACTGGATATCCTGAAGGAAATGATCGACAAACTCGCCGCTTCACTTGGCGTTGACGATTACATGGTCGGCACGATGATCGAGCTGCCGCGGGCTGCATTGCAGGCCGGCGTTATTGCCGAGTCCGCCGAATTCTTCAGCTTCGGCACCAACGACCTAACACAAACCACGCTCGGCATCAGCCGCGACGACGCAGGCTCTTTCCTGCCCGATTACCAGAGACGCGGCATCTTCCCCACAGACCCCTTCGCCTCGATCGACGTTGATGGCGTCGGCGAACTTGTCCGCACAGCCGTCGAACGCGGACGCAAAACCCGCCCCGATATCAAGCTCGGCATCTGCGGCGAACACGGCGGCGATCCGGCCTCCATAGCGTTCTTTGAAAAGGCGGGACTGGATTACGTTTCCTGCTCCCCCTACCGCGTGCCGATCGCACGGCTTGCAGCGGCGCAGGCGGCGCTGAAGAAAGAATAAAAAAACGGCCCCGCTATAAACGGGGCCGTTTTTTTAAACGTTCAGAAAAACTATTTCTTCACGCCCATCTGTTTCATCTGCTGCAAGGCAAACAACGCCGCTTTTTCAAGCACCGCGCTGCGGCCACCGCCTTCGATCATCTGGATGCGTGCGAGAAGACCCGCTTCGTCAAACACCGCTGTTGGCTCGACGTGATCAACATGTTTGACATGCCCGTCCGGCGCGGCCATTTCGTCCCAGCCTTTTTTCTTCGGGTCGGCAATGTGGAACACGGCGCAGTGGTTTGCACCCTTCTTTTCGATCTTCCAGTCCGATCTCAGCAGTTTGCTCATGGCTAGCTCCCTTAAGGTTGAACCAGTCTTAAGGATACCATGGAGAGATGTATGAAAGATTAATCGGGCGAATTTACCCTATGTTTTCAGACCCTTATCGCCCGCAGCCCCAGCCGCTTGCGTGCCTCGTGCTCGAGCTCCTTGAGCTTGAGGAGGCCCGGCTCCAGTTCCGTCATCACGAATTTGATACGGGTCGAGGGGCCACCGACGTTGTTGTCGGGGAAGGTCTTCTTCCACATATTCATTTTGACAATCATACCGCAGAGGACGGAGCCCATGCTGGCGTGGTTTTCCTCGATCTGCTTGCGCATCTGCAGGAATGAGTCGTGGTTGATATCCTTCCAGAAGGTTTCGAAACCGCTCTGGAACTGCGTCAGCCGCTCGCGGATAGAATTGGCGAGGAAACGCATCGTGTCCTCCACCTCCTTGCACTGCGCCGCCACTTTGGGCGACGACGTGTCGCGGTGGGAGCGGAGATCGTGCATCCAGAATAAAAACCGCTCGACATCAGGCCCGACACTCTCGAAACCATACCTGTAGTAAGCGACGGATAAAAACACATCGCTGTATTCCTCAAGAAACTTTGGTATATCGGCCAGCGGGATGCCCGTCCGCTCGGCCATGACGCGCAGGTTTTCCTTGGCCCGCGCCATGTCGGTATCACGGAATATTTTCTGCAGGCCTTCCGTCGTTTGCAGGTCTTCACGCCCCTGACCGAATATCTTTTCGACCAGCGGGCGCACAAACTCCATGCTATAGATGGAAAGCCCTTCTTTCATGTCATCGGACAGATCCAGCGCTTCCGCATCCTCCACTTCCACGCCAAGCTTTTTCAGGTTGGTGCGCAGCGAATAAACATCAAAGCTGTGTAATCCCGCGAGGCTTTTTATAATTTCCTGATCGCGCGGCGAGGTTTGCATGAAATCGCCGATAGATTCCGGCGCCACCTGCAAACTGCCGGAGAGTGAATCGTTGTGAAGCTCGACCGTCGTTTCCATCCGCGCATTTTTAATGAGTTTGGCATTCTTCAGCGCATTACTGCTCAGCGGGATGTTGGAGAGCGGCAGCTTGTCGATGGCATCCCTTGCCACGCTCAGCTCTTCGGCGGTTTGTTTATTGTCTTTATCTTTACTCATAGCCGGAAATTTCCCCTACCCTGAATATAAGCATATATACAAATCGTTAATATTTCTATGCTGATGTTATTATGTATTCTATATTTTGAGCCAGGCGGGCAGATGTGCTTCAATGACCGCGCCATCGGGCTGGGTAATGGGACTGGATTCCTGCAAGGCCGCGAGCTTGAGAATCGCCAGCCCCTCCGTTTGGGTGGTGTTGACGGAACGGATTTCACCGACAGCGGAGTCGTTCTGGTTCAGGGAAGCCCCGGCGGCGAGGCCGCTGCCGGAAACAATCACCATTCTCTTTTTGACCAGCGCCCGGTTTTCCATCCGCGCCGCGACTTCCTGCCCGACAAAGCAGCCTTTGTCCCATGACACCGCGTGAAGCTTATCGAGGTTCGCATCCGCCAGCGTATCGACTTCAGGCTTTATATCAATGCTGCCCTCGGGAACGCCGAGGTGGATGCGGTGGTCTTTGTAGGCTACCGCTGAAGCTGCCTCTGTAATTTCACCAACCGGAAGATAAGACCTGTAACCAAGCGCTGCCAATCGCGGATCACGGTATTTTCCTGTCATACCGGTATAAACGGCGAATGCTGCCGAACAATCCTCAATCATCACCTTCGAGCGCAGTTTGAAAACCTTCAACCGCCGCAATAAATCTTCCCGCCGCTCTATTTCACATTCGAGAAAGAAAGCCCCCTCTTCCCTAGAAATAAAAAAATCATGCAGGAAGCGTCCCTGTGGTGTGAGCAGGCAGGCGTAGATGAGATTACTTTTCCTCTCCTTTGGGAGAGGAAGGGGCCCGCCACTATCGGCGGGAAGGTGAGGGTACTTTGGTGAAGTTGCAGGGCTCTCGCTGAACGGAGTACCCTCACCTTCCCATGCAAGCGCATGGGCCCCTCCCTCTCCCAAAGGAGAGGTAAAAGCCTCAAGCCCACTCATATCCTGCGTAACAAGGCTCTGCAAAAAAGCCTCCGCATCCTCACCGGATATTTTAATCAGGCAGCGTTCGGGGAGATGGTAGATCATGGGAATCCTTTCATTCTTCCCCTCTCCCGCGCTTGCGGGAGAGGCTGGGTGAGGGTGCGCACGCTGAAAGCGTGCCTTTATAAATTGCGGCTTCGCCGCACACCCTCATCCTAACCTTCTCCCGCAAGAGCAGGAGAAGGGATTAGTGTATAACTCAATCCCCATACCTGAACCCCATCTTCTCTTCCACATCCTTCGGCAGTTTCGGCAAAGTCGATCGCGGGATCATGAAGGTGGAGAGGGCGAAGAGGTCGAGGAAGATGCGGTTTTTAGAAGCCGTTTGCAGCAGATAGTCATGGCCGGACGAGCCGCCGCTGCCCATCTTCATGCCCAGCATGCGCTGCACCATCAGCGCATGGCGGTAGCGCCAGAGCGTCATGGTTTCATCAATATCCATCAGCGCATTGAGGATTTTAAAAGGCTGCTGCAAAACCGGCTGGTCGCGGTAGAGCATGATAAACAACGCGGCGTGCAGCGCTTTGGACGACAATCGCCACGGCATTTTTTCTTTTTCATCAGTGCTGAACAGCATATCGAACTGCTTCTGCACATTCTCCAGCTTGGTGACTTCCATCTGCCGCGCCGCCTTGCTGAGCGAGGTATTCGCCTGCGCGACCTGCGTGTCACTTTTCACCATATCGGCGACAGCTTTGCGGTAAGCCTTCCAGAAATCAAACGCGCCCATGGTCACGAAAGGCGTGCGGCTGAGCCATTTATCCAGCTGTTCGAACAACGAGCCTTTTTTCTCCATCTCGCGGATCACCTGCTGGTCTTCCGGCGAAAGATAGGACTCGTAATGTTTTCCCGCATAAGCCACGCGGTCTGCGCTGCGCAGACCGAGGCGGATTTCAAGCTCGCGAAACTGCAAACTCTGGAAGCCGGAGGCCGAGCGGAATACATGGCGGAAATCGAGGAAATCGAGCGGCGTCATCGTCTCCAGCAGGTCAACCTGATTGACCAGATGCTTCAGGATAACAACCACACGTTCCAGCGCCGCAGAAACGACGCGCAAATCACCATCCGCCACAGACTTGCGCGAAAAAATATCCTGCACCCGCGCCAGTTCGAACAGCACCTGTTTGAACCACAGCTCATATGTCTGATGCACGATGATAAACAGCATCTCGTCATGCGCATTGCTGAGCCGCTCCTGCGACGCGAGGATTTCCGGCAGTTGCAGATAGGTTTTGTAGTCAATATCTTTGGGCTTTTTGGCCATGAAATATACCGCTGCTAAAGGGTTGTTAGTTGTTGCAACTGCCAGACCTCGGCCCATACCTTGTGCGGGACGAGCATGATATCTTCCTTGAATTTTCCCTTTAAAACTTCAGCGAATTCGGCATCAAACTGCTCGACGACAGGTTTCGGCAGGCTGCCGCCAATCCCTGCATAAGCCCGCATACGCCCGCGCCAGCCGATATGCGTATAGGGGATATTTTCTTCGTACAGGAAGGAATCCTTAGATGAAAAGCCTTCAAACGTCAGCTCACCCGGCTTTTGCGGATAGAACCCAAGCGGCCATTGGGTTCCCTGCCAGCCGGGGTTATACTTTTTCTGCAGCGTGTGCATTTCATCGACCGGATTGCCCGGCCTGTGGATCCAGTCGAAATAGGCGATAACCAATAATCCTCCGGGACGCAAAATACGCTTTATTTCCTGCTGCGCTTTCTCCTTGTCAAACCAGTGAAAGCATTGCCCTATCGTGATGATATCGAAGGAATGGTCCGGCAGACCGGTTTTCTCTGCCGCTCCGATAACATATTTGATACTGACGCCCGCCTTCTGGTCCAGAACACGCGCCTCGCCCATCAGGCTTTCGGAAGGGTCAAGCCCCGTCACATCACAGCCCTTCAGCGCAAAACCGCGCGCGACGGTGCCCGTTCCCGTGCCGATATCCAGTACACGCGGCTTGCCTGCAAACAAACCAAGCTCATCCAGCCTTCTGAAGAAGCTGTCAGGGAAGCCCGCGCGGTGGCTGGCGTAATCATGCGCCGTTTTGCCAAAATCAACTTGTGACATTTGGATCATGCAAAAACCTCCTCAAGGGATGCGCGTGCCTACAGGCTCGCGTTAAGGCGATCATACACGAGGCAGAGCCGGACTGAAAGAAGGGGAATTAGTAAGCGAAAATAGCGAAAAGGTAGCTGAGCGAACCCGGATCAACTTCATGGGCTGCTTGCTCATGCTCCTTGCCGTGCGCCGAACCGCCGAACATGTCTTTCTCAAACGCAGAAAGGGCTGAGTCGGCAGATGAACTCATCGCCTGAGTATTGTTTACTGCCTGTATACCTGACAAATATGCGCTTGCCATTGTCTCTAATCCTCTTATCTAATTATCATATTCAACAAAGTATTTATTATAGTTATAAACCTATGTCAATATTTTAGTGCCATAAACCAAAAAACCACCGGCGTTGTTCCGAAGAACAGCCCAATAGCAAAAGCAAAACATATTGAAGGGTTTCAATATTATAATGCCTTTTATATCTAAAAACTTACTGTATCAAAGGCTGCTGGCTAAAATTCCCTGAGGGTGCGGCAGTCCGATGCAGAGCGGAAAGAAAGGAAAATTCCCTGCTTTCATCTTAGAACGTTGATTTTATATCGCCGAAGCGATTCGTTGTCAACTCACTATTTTGCGCTGCAACAAACTTTGTTAGATTTCTCTGATATCGCCCACGCCCGCGATAGAACGTAACAATTTTGGCGTAGTCTCGGTAATATTCCAACCGCCGGGCAACTCAATTTCCGCTTCACGGGTTCCCGCTGACACGATTACGGACACTTTGACCCTGCCCTGCCCTGCCTGACCGAGTACGGATTTGATTCTGCCGACAACTTCGCCGCCGCCGGAGACGATATTAATGTTGAGCCTACTGGTGACGTTCTGCACCGCCTGCGTCAGCGGCTCTATCGATTGCGCAAGGAAACGCAGTTCATCTTCGCTTTTTTTATCGACATCGACGGAGAGCAGGATCAGCGTCCCTGCGTTCAAAAGCTCGCGCGCCTGTCCCAGCAGTTCAGAGAAGATCATCACTTCATAAACGCCAAAAGCATCCGAGACCTGCACAAAAGCAAAACGGTTGCCCTTCGCCGATGTGCGCTCCTGCTTGCGCACCACGATCCCCGCCATGCGCAGGCGGTTGGAGGGGCTGGACTGCAAAGCCTCCTGCACTTTCGAAGACGGCACGACGCGCAGGCGCTCCAGCTGTGAGATCATATTGTCGAGCGGATGCGACGAGAGATAAAACCCGACCGCTTCGAATTCATGACGCAGATATTCCAGCGGGTCCCACTTATCCGCTTTTGGCAGTTCCGGCGCGGGAAGCGCCTGCTGCGCGCCACCGAACAGGCTGGCCTGACCGCTGCTTTTTTCCTCGGCCACGGCGGCGGCATATTTCAGCAGAATTTCGCTCGCCGCCAGCACCTGCGCGCGGTTGGGATTAAACTCATCGAACGCGCCCGCCTGTGCAAGAGATTCCATCTGGCGCTTGTTGATGATGCGTGCATCGAGCCGTTGCGCGAAATTATAAAGGTCTTTGAATGGGCCATTTTTAGTGCGCTCTGCAACGACAACTTTCATCGCCTCCTCGCCGACACCTTTCAAGGCCGCGAGAGCATAACGGATAGCTTTTGTCCCATCAGGCAATTTTTCTACCGAGAAACGCGGGATAGATTTGTTGATATCCGGCGGCAGCAGCGTGAGCTTCATCTTCTGCAATTCCTGCCGCGTCATGGCCAGTTTGTCGGTATTGCCCATGTCCTGCGTCATGTTCGCCGCCATGAATTCAACGGGGTAATGGCATTTCAGATAGGCTGTCTGGAAGGCAATGTAGCCATAGCCCGCCGAGTGCGCCTTGTTAAACCCGTAGTTCGCAAATTTGGCGATCGTATCAAAAATCGTTCCTGCCAGATCGGCATCTATTTTATTCGCTTTTTTGCAGCCCTTGACGAAAATATCGCGCTGGTCGTCCATTTCTTTCTGGATTTTCTTGCCCATGGCGCGGCGCAGCAGGTCCGCACCGCCAAGCGAATAACCCGCCAGCACCTGCGCCGCCTGCATGACCTGCTCCTGATAGATCATCACACCATAAGTATCCTTCAGCACCTGCTCCAGCAGCGGGTGCATATAGGTGATCTTGCTTTTGTCCCGGATATTCTCCAGATACTGCGGAATGTTCTCCATCGGGCCGGGGCGGAACAACGCCACGATAGCGATGATCTCGTCGAACTTGTGAACATTCATCTGGCGGCACAGGTCGCGCATCCCCGCCGACTCAAGCTGGAACACAGCGGCACAATCGCCTTTGGCTAGCATCTTGTAAGTCGCTTCGTCCGCCAACGGGAACTTGAGGGGATCAAGCTCCTCGCCCGTTGTCTCCTTGATAAGCCGGATGGCATCCTTGATGACAGTTAGCGTTTTCAGACCCAGAAAGTCGAACTTCACCAGCCCCGCCGGTTCCACGTCTTTCATGTTGAACTGCGTTGCAGGAATGTCCGAATCCGGATCGCGATACAGCGGCACCAACTCCTCAAGAGGCCTGTCGCCGATGACGATACCCGCCGCATGGGTCGAGGCATGACGGTAAAGCCCTTCAAGCTGCACAGCGATATCGAGCAGCTTTTTTACCTGTTCATCCGCATCACGCGCATCGCGCAGCATCTGCTCGCTTTCTAAAGCTTGTTCGAGGCTGACCGGGTGCGCCGGATTCTGCGGGATCAGCTTGGCGATTTTATCGACACTGCTGTAAGGCATCTGCAGCACGCGCCCGACATCACGCACCACGGCACGCGCCTGCAGCTTTCCAAAGGTGACGATCTGCGCGACGCTGTCCTTGCCGTATCTTTCGCGCACATAGTTGATGACCTCGCCGCGCCCTTCCTGGCAAAAGTCGATATCGAAATCCGGCATCGAAACCCGCTCGGGGTTCAGCATCCGCTCGAACAGAAGCCCCATGTCGATGGGGTCAAGGTCGGTGATTTTCAGCGCCCATGACACGGCGGAAGCAGCGCCCGAACCACGCCCCGCGCCCACGGGAATATCATGGTCTTTCGACCACTGGATAAAATCCGAACAGATCAGGAAATAACCGGCAAATCCCATCTTGTTGATGACACCGAGTTCGAATTCCAGCCGCGCATGATATTTTTTACGTGTTTCCTCTTTTTTTGCGTCATCCCAGTCATCTTCAAAAACGTAATTCTCCAGCCGCCAGTCCAGCCCCTTGCGCGAGCGGTCGATGATTTCCTCAGCCTCGCTCTTGCCATTGCCGGCATCAAACTTCGGCAGCAGCGGCGCGATTTCCTGCAACAGGAAGGAACACCGCTGTGCGATAACGACCGTGTTTTCCACCGCTTCCGGCAGGTCCTTGAAAAGCTCCATCATCTGTTCTGCGGATTTGAAGTAATGTTCCGGCGTCACTTTCCTGCGGGCTAAATCCTGCACATGCGCACCCTCGGCAATGCACAAAAACGCATCATGCGCCTCATACATTTCCGGATCGGGAAAGAAGCAGTCATTCGTCGCAACGATGGGGATATTGTGGGCATAGGCCAGATCAAGCAAACCATCCTCTATCGCCACTTCATCAGCCGTGCCATGGCGTTGCAATTCGATATAGAGCCTGTCGGCAAAAACTTCTTTCAGCCCCAGCAGATTTTTTTCGGCTTCAGCAGCGCGATGCTCGCCCAGCATACGGCCAACGCAGCCCTTCACGCCGCCCGTCAGGCAGATCAGCCCTTTCGAATATTTTTTGATATCATCCCATGTCACGGCGGGTTTTTCGGCGTGTTCCAGCGGTTGCAGGAATGATTTGCTCGACAGCTTGATCAGGTTCTTATAGCCCTGCTGGTCCTGCGCCAGCACGACAAGCTGGTCGGGCATTTCGGTTTTTTTGCTGCGCTGGTCAACCTGCTCCGGCTTCTCGACCCAGAGCTGGCAGCCGATGATGGGCTGCACGCCGGATTTCGCCGCAACCAGCGAGAACTGCAACGCGCCGAATAAATTCCCCGTGTCCGTCACCGCCACGGCGGGCATGGAGAGTTTCTTGCAGAGTTCCGCAAGGTCCTTGATCTTGATCGCGCCCTCCGCCAAGGAATAGGCGGAGTGGACATGGAGATGGACAAAACCCGTTGATTCGCTCATTTCGATTTCCTTGAGCCCCTAGAACACATGAAAGAACCTTTATATTCAAGGGGGCTGGAAGATTTAACTTGTTTTCCGCACCAATCCCGCTCAATTTACCCGATAGAGGGATATATTGATGACCAAAAACCTTGATTTAACATATGATTCTGCCGATGATCAGCCGGAAGGAGATATTATCCTCCACAGCGCGGCGGATTTTGAGGGTATGCGCAAGGCGGGAAAACTCGCGGCCGAGGTGCTGGATTTTATCACGCCGCATGTGAACGTCGGCGTAACGACGGAGCATCTCGACAAGCTGTGCCATGATTTCATCATCGATCACAAGGCGATACCCGCGCCGCTGAATTACAAGGGCTTCCCGAAGTCGATCTGCACCTCGATCAACCATGTGGTGTGTCACGGCATCCCCGGCGAGAAGAAGCTGGAGAACGGCGATATCATCAACATCGATATAACGGTTATTCTCGATGGCTGGCACGGCGACACCAGCCGCATGTTCTTTGTCGGCGACAAGGTGCCGACCAAAGCACGGCTGCTGGTTGATGCGACATATGAGTCAATGATGCGCGGCATTGAGGTCGTGAAACCTGGCGCGACGCTCGGCGATATCGGCCATGCAATCCAGACCTATGCCGAGGGCAAAAGGTTTTCCGTGGTGCGCGATTTCTGCGGACACGGCATCGGCAAAATTTTCCACTGCGCACCGTCGATCTTGCACTACGGCACGGCAGGTAAAGGGCTGAAGCTCAAGAAGGGCATGTTCTTCACCATCGAGCCGATGATCAATGCCGGTGACTGGCAAGTCAAAGTCCTCAGCGACGGCTGGACGGCTGTAACCAAAGACCGCTCGCTGTCGGCGCAGTTCGAGCATACACTGGCGGTGACAGATACCGGCTACGAAATTTTCACCCTCTCGCCCAAGGGCTACACAAAGCCGCCTTATCAATAAGAGCTGTGAATGAAAGCGCCGCAGGCATTTGAAAAAATATTAACCACAGAGACACAGAGGTCACAGAGAAGTAACCAAAATCTCTGTGACCTCTGTGTCTCTGTGGTGAAAAATTCTTTAATGCCTGCGGCGCTTTTACTTGAGGAAAAGTTTTAGATATGCCTGAAACTGCTAAAAAACCCGCACCGCACCACACCGGCCACCGCGACCGCCTGCGTGAGCGTTTTTTGAAATCGGGCGTGGATGGTTTGCAGGATTACGAATTGCTGGAAATGATTTTGTTCTCCGCCATCCCCCGCCGCGATGTCAAACCGCTGGCGAAACAGCTACTCACGGAATTCGGCAGCATCTCCGGCATATTAAGCGCCAGCATTACCGATTTGCAAAAGGTCAAAGGCCTGAGCGAAAATGCCGCCGTGCTTTTCAAAGCCGTGCATGCGCTGACGCAGAAGATGCTGAAAAACGATATGGAGCAAAAACCCATCCTCAGTTCATGGCAGAAGCTGCTCGACTATTGCCACGTCGCGCTGGCGCATGAGAAGCGCGAGCATTTCCGCGTGCTGTTCCTCAGCCGCAAGAACCAGCTGATTTCCGACGAGATACAGCAGACCGGCACGGTCGACCAGGCGCCCGTCTATCCGCGCGAGATCGTCAAGCGGGCGCTGGAGCTGGGCGCCTCGGCGAACATTCTCGTGCATAACCACCCGAGCGGCGACCCGACCCCGAGCCAGGCCGCTATCGACATGACCAACGAAATCATCCGCGCCGCCGCAACAATGGATATCCTCGTCCACGATCACCTGATTATTTCACGGAATGGTCACACGAGTATGAAGGCGATGGGATTGCTGAGTTTTAATGCTTAAGAATATCCGCTTACTATCCACCCATTATTTCTTCTCAGCTTTCAAATTTCATTTCGCGTTTCAGCCGATTTATTTCGCGCAGGTCACGGGCTCCTATACGGCGGCCACGGCGGTTTTATCGGTGGCGACTATCACTTCCGCGCTCATGGATATTCCCACGGGCATGTTCTCGGATAAGATGGGGCGCAAATTCACGCTTGTGCTGGCCTCGGTTCTCTCAACGGTCGGGATTGCTCTTTATGCTTTTGCAACCGGCAGTGCCGGGCTGTTTCTGGGAGCCATATTTTGTGGCCTCGGCCAGTGCCTGTTTAACGGCAATAATAACGCGCTTTTATATGAAAGCCTGAAATCCGCCGGACAAGAAAACCAGTTCCACCATTATCAGGGACGCGCCGCCAGCATGGTTTCTCTCGCGCTTGGCCTCGCAGCTCTTTGTGCAAGTTTTTTAACTGGCCATGGGTTGCGCGTGCTTTTTATATTGAGCATTATTCCGCAGGTGCTATCTATTATTGTCTCACTGTGTTTTAAAGAACCCCGCGTGCATGCGGCAGCGCCCGAAAAAAACCTGCGGCATCTGAAGGAAGCCTGGGTTAAAATCCGGCATAATACACGCCTGTTGTGGCTGATTATCGCACAAGCCGTCACCTACGGGGCGGATGACTCAAAATACCAGTTTCAATCGGCTTTTTTCAATACGCTCTGGCCGACATGGGCGATAGGGATATATTTGACGCTGAACCAAGCCATATGTTTCTTGAGCTTCTGGTTTTCAGGCCGTATTGTCGATCGTTTCAGGGAAACGGCCCTACTGGCCGTCCAGCAGGTTTACTGGCTGGTTTCGCAAACCATCGCCCTTATCCTCTCTAATGTAATGACACCCATCATTTTTATAAGCGATGCAATTCTTTTTGGTCCCGGAATGGTCGCGCGCGACCATTTGCTGCAAAAAGAATTTACCGATGGGCAGCGGGCGACGATGGGGTCAGTTGCCACATTTGCGTCGAGCATTGCTTTCGCTCTTGTGTCCTTTGGCATCGGCATTATTTCCGATCACTTCGGCCTCGCTGCCGGAGTCGGTTTCGGCGTAGCCATGAGCGCAACCGCGCTGCCTGTGTATGTATGGCTGTTCAGGAAGGGTTTTTAGTTTTTCTCGGCACAAACACAACCGTTTCCATCTCCAGCACCGGCTCGCCCTTTTGATTGGTAACAGTGTTCTTCGTGCGCATCAGCCCGCGCTCTGGGGATTTGGCCGAGGTGCGGAGGTCGAGGATTTCCAGTTCGAGCGATAAAACATCGCCGGGGCGCACGGGGCGCGGCCAGCCCATTTTCTCGACGACGCGGCCCACCATGCCGCCCTTCATTTTCGGCGACGCATCAACAATCATGCGCATCGTCAGGCTGGCGGTGTGCCAGCCGCTCGCGACCAGTTCGCCGAAGAAGGTGTCCTTCGCCTTGACCGGATCGGTGTGAAAATCCTGCGGGTCGAATTGTTTGGCGAAGGCGATGATGGCCTCTTGCGTCACCTGCACCGGTCCGGCATGAAACTTCTGCCCGACGGAAAGGTCTTCGAGATAGATGTAATTTTTATTCTCTGACATGGCGCTAGATTATTATTTTGAAATCAATAAGTTAAGTGCAATTTTTGTTTTAACGTAAAGACTATTGACCATATTGTTTAATTTACGTAGGGTACGCAGCGCGCTTAATTAGAGAATTCACATAATGAAAAAATCACTCGCACGAGAATTCAATGAAACTTCCGCCGCCGTTGATGCGGCGTTTCCCGACAAGCTGGGGAACCTGGTTGTTTTTCTGACACCCTCGCGGGGCAGTCCGGTTTACGTTTCGCCACAAATCGCGGAGGAGCTTGGCAGGAACGTGGCTGCGGTAAAAAAGGCTGTCCAGCAGATTGAAGAAGACATGATGGTGTATAGATGGTCCGGCGTCTCCAAGCCGCGTTACTCTCTCGCCGGCATCGATGTCCGCCTGATCGCCCTGCAGAAAGATCAGCGCTCGTTCTATGGCCCGGGCAACACGAAAGAAATGTGGAGCCTTTTTGTGCTCGACCATGAGCTTGGCCACCGTATTCTCAGGAACGGCAGCTATGCAAATGCTTCATCTCGCCACCATGCGGAATGCGCGGCCGATGCCTATGCCATGCTGCGGCATATCCAGCGCTTCGGCAAAGACACGAATTTTGTCAAAAACTATGCGGGACGCCGGTCGAACCTGCTGGTGTTGTACGGGGATACCAAACATTATTCAAAGTTTACGGTGGACAGGGTCATTGAGCTCGCGCGGGAAACCGATGTTACCGGCTTGTCCCTGCAGGAGACGGCGGAGCTGGCGGCAAAGATCGCCGACGATACGCACCTTGATGGCGTGCAGCTCCAGAAGCTGTACGACACGTTTCGTCCGGTTGCCGAGGCTTGCGGAAACCGTCTTGTTGAGCCGGGGATACTCTATTCAAAATACTATAAAAAGAATCCCGAAACTTACGATATTTTCTGCCGCGAGACGCTCGCTGTCATGCATGAACATAGCGAGGATCCGCAGGCTCTCGCTGTCGGGAGAGACTTCCTGACATCCTTCCCGACCATCAGGAACTTTATACGGGAGGGCGCAAAGACGGATACTTACTGGAAAGAAGCGCTGGCCTTCATAAATAATCCTGAAATGAAAATGCCGGGCATACTGCCTTCTGCGGCGCCTCAGGGTAGCAGCCAGAGAAGATTTGAAGGCATTCATTTGAAAGGACCAGGACGATGAAAAAATCACTCGCACGCAAATACAATGAGATTTCCGCCGCCACCGATGCAGCATTTCCCGACAAATTGGGAAATCTGGTCATTCTTCTTCTGCCGTCACGCGGCACGCCGGTTTACGTTTCGCCGAAAATTGCAGACAAGCTTAGCAAGGACGTGGCTGACGTAAAAAGGGTCGTTCTGTCCCTTGGAAAACAGATGATCACGGATGGATGGGCCGGTGTCACTTACCCGTATTATCGTCTTGCCGGTGTCGATGTCGGCCTGATCGCCATGCGGAAAGAGCAGAGCGGATTCTACGGTCCCGGGAACACAAAGGAAATGTGGAGCCTTTTTGTGCTCGATCATGAGCTTGGTCACCGGCTTCTCAGGAACGGCAGTTATCTTCGTGCCAAGTCGCGGCAGCATGCGGAAAGCGCTGCCGATGCTTACGCCATGCTCCGGCATATACAGCGCTTCGGTAAAGGCACGAAGTTTGCCGAGAGCCGTGGCTCCCGCCTTGCGAGCAGGGTGGTTTTGTATAACGATATCGCTCATTATTCAAAATTTACGCTGGACAGGGTTCTTGAAGTTTCGCAGGACATCGATATTGCCCGCCTGACTCCGCTGACAATGGCGGCACTGGCATCAAAAATCGCCGATGAGACGCTCCTCGATGCCGAATTGCGCACGAAGTTGTCGAAAGCTTATCGCCCTGTCTACGATGCCTGCAGAAAATACATTGGCGGGCCAAAAACACTCGGCCCGAAATTTCTCGAGAGGGATCCCGAGACATACGATCTTTTCTGCCGCGAGACGCTCGCTGTCATGCGCGCGCATAGCGATGATCCGGATATTCTTGATGTCGGGAGAAACTTCCTGATATCCTTTCCGTCCATCATAGAATTTATGCAGAAGGGCGCGAAAACGGACCCTTACTGGAAAGAGGCGCTTGATTTCTTAGGAAATCCTGCACCACAACCTTCCCGCCGCAATCCGCTAGGGTTTATGAAAAAA
>Ga0206918_1066_pt1 | contig 25305 bp, 26 predicted proteins | sample Alteio_BWOrgHeat_69_FD_152950 | JGI IMG/M metagenome (GOLD analysis project Ga0206918, IMG submission 152950) | Enriched cells from forest soil in Barre Woods Harvard Forest LTER site, Petersham, Massachusetts, United States -... | ecosystem: Environmental > Terrestrial > Soil > Temperate forest >... | reverse complement strand
AATAAACCGTTGAAGCTCATCGTTAAATTTGGGCTATTCACATCTCTGCTGTCAATACTGTATTCCTTAATCATTCTGATTATGTATGTAAAGGGGGAAATTAAGGTTTTGGGCTACACCAGTTTGATCGTTTCTCTTTGGTTTTTGTTTAGTATTTTGATGATTGTTTTGGGTGTAATCGGACTGTATGTTGGGAAAGTATACGAAGGAGTTAAGAGCCGGCCTATTTACGTTGTAGACCAGATACTAAACAGCCCGGAAACAGTAACAGATAACCTCGACAAATGAATATACCTTTCAATAAGCCTTTTCTGACAGGGAAAGAAACGCATTACATCTATCAGGCGGTACATTCCGGAAAGATCTCGGGAGATGGCATGTTTACTAAAAAATGCCATTCTTTTTTTGAAGAGCGCTTTGGCTTTAAGAAAGCGCTGCTTACAACCTCCTGCACCGATGCACTTGAAATGGCCGCCATTTTGCTCAATATAAAGGAAGGAGATCAGGTAATTGCACCGAGTTATACGTTTGTTTCTACGGTGAATGCCTTCGTGCTTCGTGGGGCGGAGATGATTTTTGCAGATAGCAATGACCGCAACCCAAACATGGATGTGGCGAAAATAGAGTCATTGATTACTCCAAGGACCAAAGCAATTATTCCTGTTCACTATGCTGGCATTGCGTGCGATATGGACATCCTTCTGGGACTTGGAAAAAAGCACAATATTGCGATCGTGGAAGATGCTGCTCAGGCGATAGACAGCTATTATAAAGGAGCCGCTTTGGGGGGCTTAGGTGCAATGGCCGCATTTTCTTTTCATGAAACTAAAAATATCATTTCCGGAGAAGGAGGATTACTTGCGATAAACGATGCGCGCTATATCAGCCGTGCGGAGATAATTCGTGAGAAAGGAACAAACCGGTCTTCTTTTTTCAGAGGGGAAGTTGATAAATATGGATGGGTTGATATCGGTTCCTCCTTTCTTCCTTCTGAAATAATAGCTGCTTTTTTATATGCCCAATTGGAAAATCTCGATGCGATTCAAACGAAAAGAAAACAGTTGTGGGCGGCATACCATAGTGGATTGACTCCTCTCCTGGAAGAAGGGCATCTTCAATTGCCATATGTTCCGGAATACGCCACAAATAATGCACACATGTATTATATTGTGCTCAATAACCTGAAGCTACGTACCGAACTTATTGAGTACCTCAAGGCTCGGAATATACACACCGTTTTTCATTACCTCTCTTTGCATAAAAGTCCTTTTTATGAAAAAAAGTATACAGGAGGCGCCTTAAAACAAGCCGACAGATACACCGATTGTCTGCTTCGGCTGCCCATGTATTATGAGCTGGACGAGTCGCAGGTGCAAGATATTTGTCGGGAAATTACAGGTTTTTTTCACCAGGTGTAAACGTGGATGTGTTCAGCCGGCAATTTGTTTAGTCGATCTTGAAGTTTTTATATTACTTTTATTCTTTATCAGTCAACATAACAGTTAAACGAGATCCTTTACGAAAGGAGCATTGCTCTTCTTTGGATTTGGACGAAAATGGATTCAAAAACAAATTTAAAACGATGAAAAAAGATTTTATTAAAGAGACCTGGGAGAAAAACGCCGCGCAATTTAAAACCTCCCATTGGGCTTCCTGGGGCGATATATATGCTATTCAGCTGGAAATCGATAATAATGCCCAGTTTATTAAAGATGGTGATAAAGTGCTGGATGTCGGTTGCGCCAACGGGTATTCGGCATTTGAGCAATTTAAAAAGCACAAGATCGAAATTCATGGGATTGATTATTCGGAAAAGATGATCGAGCATGCGTTGGATGAAAAAAATAAAAACTATGCCAAGGATCCTATCATTTTTGGCGTAGGAGACATCCGAAAAATTGATTATCCTTCAGAGACATTCGACGTCGTGTATACCACGCGGGTTCTGATTAATCTTTCCAATTGGGAAGAGCAGGTGGAAGGGATTAAGGAATGTATTCGTGTTGCTAAAAAAGGTGGAACCATTGTTTTCTCCGAAGCATTTTGGGAGCCTTTGGTCTTATTGAATGCGCTTCGTACACTGAAAAATTTGCCTTCATTGATCGAACATGACTTTAACAGGTATATCAAGAAAAGCAAGCTTGAAAAATATTTTTCGGAAAATAAAATTGCTTTTGAAAACCTGGATTTTACATCCGTATACTACCTGGGATCCCGTTTCCTCCGGGAATTGGTTACCCAACCCGAATTATATCCAGGATACAGCAACCCGATCAATGAACTGTTTTTTCAGATTGAACAGAAATTTTCAGGAGGAGGGTTTGGGATACAACAGGCCTATGTAGTCAAAAAATAAACAGAGCGAATAGGCAGTTCCTGCTGTACATAGCTCATTTGAATGCCTTGCTTGTTAAATCAATACCTGGGAATGAATGTAACAGAAATCGCTCGGAACATAGAGCTCGGGGAGGACGGAATTTATTATGCAAAAAATACTTCTGCAATTTCCTATCCAACGGAGTGGAATGAATATTGTTTTCAGATAGAGCAGGACAGTTTTTGGTTTAAGCACAGAAATGAAATCCTGATTGAATCCATCCGTGCCATTAGTCCGGATAAGACTTTTTTTGATATTGGTGGCGGGAATGGATATGTTGCAAAAGGCTTGGAAGATGCCGGAATAGATACCGTGCTTGTTGAGCCCGGGAGCGGAGCTCAGAATGCTAAGCGGAGAGGGTTGAAGCAGGTGGTTTGTTCTACACTCGAAAATGCCGGATTCCTTCCTTCCTCAATGAGTGCTGCCGGCTTGTTTGATGTGGTAGAGCACATTCCCGACGATCGTGAATTTCTTTCTCAAATCAATACATTTCTTAAGCCGGGCGGTCATGTGTTTATTACAGTGCCCGCTTTCCGTTTTTTATGGTCGAATGAAGATGACCATGCCGGGCATTGCAGGAGATATACACTTCGGCAGTTATGCGAAGTGCTTACGAAGGCCGGCTTTGAGATCACGTATAAAACCTATTTTTTTTCTATTCTCCCTGTGCCTGTATTTTTATTTAGAAGTTTGCCCAGTAAGTTAGGTTTACATAAAAAGGCGAATGATCCGGAAACGCATAAGAAAGCGCACCGAGCTAAAAAAGGAATTTTGACAGCCTTACTAAATAGAATTTGGATCTGGGAACTCCGACGGGTGAAAAGTCAGAAGCTGATCCCTGTGGGAGGGAGTTGCTTTGTAGTGGCAAGAAAGCCTTTATAGAAGTTTTCCCTGTATTCTACAACACCTTATCTTCCCTGAGCTTTGCAGCTAAGAGTTTGCTGTAAAAGGCTGATCCTACACTGTTCGTATGGGTGTAATCCCTGAAATATTTCCTGTCAGAAAAATCGGCTAGTTTGTCGAACATGTAATAGTGCTCGCCCAGTTGACCTGTCCACTGGTAAATCCGGTTGTATAGTTCTGCCCTATTTTTCTGAAGGGGGTAAAGTTCAGGGCTTTCGGGGGTGGTTAAGAAAATTACAGGAATTCCTTTTTGCTTGCATAGTGCGCAGATTTTATAAAGATATTTTACGTCGGTATCATTCACATTCAAGGTACTAAAACTCGCTTTGAAATTTTTATAGGTGCTGTCAGTCAGCATTTCCCCTCCTTTGCTGTTTTCATAATCGCTTTGAAAGTGCCTTAAGATGAAGAAATTCCGAAGCTTGTATTTGTCGCTGAATTCGGCATAGCGGGAAAATGGAACGACCGTCCAGAGTGCCATTTTGGATGGTGACTCGTAATCGGAATAAACTTCCCGCATGTTTTTTTGAAAGAAAAAAGGCATATACTCATAATCCGCAAATGGGTAGGAATAATGGTGTTGGGTATCAAAGCAATATTCGTCAATATTCAGAAATAGTTTCTTCAGCTTGTTGCCATTTTCAAGGAATTTAAGCAATAGACAGTAGTTGTCGCCATAGCTGCTTCCCGAGGTGGCCATGTTTATTCCGTTCGTATGAAGTATGCTGTCCATCAACGGTACATTTACCATGTTGTATACTCGTGAAGAACCCAATACTCCGTAATCATAAGATCGTTCTTTCATCGTGATTACCCATGTATGCTTCCTGTAGCTGATCAGTTTTCCGGCTAACAGTTTGTCCATCCCCAATGAGATCAGCGTGCTGAATACAAGCAGGAATAAAGTAAAAAGGAAAAAAGTGCGGGCAAATTTTTGCATCAGAACTGAAAATAAATGAATTCGGCTGGCTTATGAAAGGCAAAATTGAAAAGTATCACACAGATCGCTAAGGAGTATACAGACCAACGGACGAGGCGTGGCTTTCCTGCCAGCTGAAAAGGATGTTCTTTTTCTCTATTGAACCATTCGAGACCGATGAAGATCAAGATCAATAGAATCAGATCATAATGGAAATAAACCGGCTTGTGAAACAAACTCTTGCTGAAGATTTCCCGGAGGTAATGAAAAGCCTGACTCACATTGGCAGATCGAAAGAAGATCCACGCAAGTGTTGCAAGGAGAAAGGTGAAACACATTTGAAAGAATTCCTTGATCGAAGGAAGCAGCCGGCCCAAGGCCACACCATCAATATTTATCCGGGTTCGTTTCAGGAGCAGGAGTGGAAGGTAGAATAACCAATGTGCCAGGCCCCAGCATATAAATGTCCAGTTTGCTCCATGCCAAAACCCACTTACAATAAAAACAATGAAGACATTGCGGATGAGCAGCGAGTTGGATACTTTACTTCCTCCCAGTGGGATATATACATAATCCCGGAACCAGGAAGAAAGAGAGATGTGCCATTTCCTCCAAAACTCAGAAATGTCTCTTGAAAAATAGGGATAATTAAAATTCTTCATCAGGTCAAACCCGAAGAGCCGTGCCGTTCCGATTGCGATATCCGAATACCCTGAAAAATCACCGTATATCTGAAACGCGAAATAAATGGCTCCTAATAGCAGGTCACTCCCTGGCAGGTGCAGGTAATTGGGGAAAATCGTATTAACCATTTCACTCAACGTATCGGCAATGACGATCTTTTTGAAAAATCCCCAGAGCATCAATTTGCACCCGCTAACAGCAAAATCGAAATTGAATTTCTTGTCTTCCTGAAATTGGGGGAGAAGTCGGGAGGCTCTTTCGATCGGACCGGCTACCAATTGCGGAAAGAAGCTCACAAAAGCCATGAAATCCACCAGATTATGAGTAGCCTTCAGTTTTTTCCAATAAACAACAATGGTATAACTCAGTGACTGGAATGTATAAAAACTGATGCCCACAGGTAAAATGACTTTTAATGTGATCACATCGGGGTGAAAACCCAGAGACGATGCGAGGGTACTGAAACTGTCGGCAAAAAAATTGAAATATTTAAAGAACATCAGTAAGCCCAGATTGAAAAGCAGACTTACGTAAAGCAGCCTCTTACGTGTCTTGTCTGAGGTGGAACGATCCATCAGGAGTCCGATAGTAAAATCGGTAAGTGAGCTCAGTAATAAGAGTCCAAGAAAGCGCCAATCCCACCACCCATAGAACAAATAGCTTATTAGGATTATAAAAATGTTTCGGTAAAATGCTCCCCAAACCTTTTGGATCATCCAGTAGAGGCTGAACACAATCACCAGAAAAACAGGAAATTGGATGGAGTTGAAAAGCATGAATGGTGTTTATTCTAAAGGCGATGTACCTGTTGCAAGTTGTTGATCCAAATAAGAATTAGAGGTTCTGCATAAAATACCCCGTAATCTTGGTAAACAGGTGCACCCGGTCTTTTCCGAGTACATTGTGCAAATGTCCGGGATAAACAAAGTAGTCGGGTTGTGTGCCTGCATCCACACAGGCTTTCAGAAACAGGAGGCTGTGCTGCCAGACAACCACATCATCTGAAGTGCCATGAATAATAAGTAATTTGCCCCTCAGGTTTTTCGCATAACCCAGCAGGCTGTTTTCTGCATATCCTTCGGCATTGGTTTGCGGAGTGTCCATGTAACGCTCGGTATACATCACTTCGTAATAGCTCCAGTCGATGACCGGACCGCCTGCTACGGCTGTCTTAAACACTCCCGGGTGACGTGTCATCAGCGAAGTAGTCATGAAGCCGCCGAAGCTCCATCCAAATACACCGATCCTTTCGGGATCAACATAAGACAATGATTTCAGGTAATCCACCCCTTTCAGCTGGTCCTCCATTTCGGCTGTTCCCAGGTGACGGAATGTTGCTTTTTCAAATGCTTCTCCTCTTCCGGCTGAGCCCCTGTTTTCGAGTGTAAATACTACATACCCGTGTTCGGCCATGTATTGAAACCACAGGTCAGCCCCAGCCAGCCAACTGTTGGTTATCAGTTGTACACCTGGTCCTCCGTAGAGGTAATCAATAACAGGATAATGTTTGGTGGAGTCGAAATTGATTGGCAGAATCATTCTGCAATACAAATCCATTCCGTCAGTGGACTTCAACGTAAAAACCTTCATTTTACCCAGGTTGAATCCTTTGAGCGGATCGGGTGCAGTCAGTAATGTTTGCAGTTCTTTACCGCCTGAGGTAATGACTTTCACCGTTCGGGGTGTTTGTGGAGAAGAGTAGGTGTCTACCAAATACCCCCCGGTAGGGTTTAGCTTGGCACTGTGTGTGCCCGCAAGAGGAGTGAGTGTCTTGCAGGTGCCATCATTTATTGAAACACTTCGGATCATTCGCCCGATCACGTCATTTTTGGGAGAACACTGGTAAAGGACATGTGAGCCGTTTTCATCAAAACCGAGGAGTTCCTCCACTTGCAGGTCGGTGGCGTCATTCCCGGTCAGCCGTCGAATGAGTTTGCCTCCGGTATCGTAGAGGTACAGGTTGTTGAACCCGTCCCGTTTGCTTTGCCATACAAATTGATCGGGCTTTCCTTTGACGAATTCCATCGGGTGAAGGGGCTGAACGTACTTGGGATCCTGTTCTTCGAACAAGGTCTTTTCAAAATCGCCTGTCACAGCGTCGTAGGAGTTGAGCCAGAGGTGATTCTGGTCGCGGTTCAGCACGGCGATGTAAACATGCTTTTCGTCAGGGCTCCAGGCAATGTTGGTGAGGTACTGGTCTTTTGGGGTGCCTGTTTTCAGGAACACGGTGCTGTTTTTGGAGAGGTTGAATATCCCCACAGTTACTTCGTGGCTTTTGTCTCCTGCCATAGGATATTTAATCAGGTTGGCGGTTGCTGGGCGCTTGGTCAGGTCCATCACCGGGTAGTCGGTTACCATGGTCTGATCCATGCGGTAGAAAGCAAGCAATTTTCCGGTAGGCGACCAGAATGTGCCTTTGCTGATACCAAACTCATCCCTGTGTACACTGTGTCCGTTGACAATGTTCTTATCCAGGTCGTTTGTTACTGCCAGTTCTTTCCAGGGATTCCTGATAAATAAATTGTTTCCAATGGTATAGGCTGTCCAAAGTCCCTGCTGTCCGGTAGGTGCCTCATCTGCATTTTCGAAACCTTCCGGAAAGTGGGTAATGAGTTCGGGAGTAAGTTGCTGTGTTTGTAAGGCGAAGACCACCTTTACGTTCCCGGAATAAAAGCCGAAAGAACCCGGTGTAACCCAGTGGATCACGGGCAAAGAAGTTAGCGTATCAAGGGAATTCTGTTTAAGTTGTTTGTTTAAGGTATAGCGAGATAGGGAAAGATTGCTTTTGACTCCTGAAGCATCAAACGAGTGAAACTCCGTTTCATTCTGGCCCCCGCCCTGATAGAGCGCAACCGTTTTTCCCGGAATCCAATACAATGCTTTGATTTTTTCAGGTGCCAGGGTGGTGCGTTGTTTCAAAACGGCTTCTTCCATCGTCAGCATCTGGGATTGACCTGAAAGTGATGGGACGATGGAAATCAGTCCGGAAAGCAGTAAAACGTGTTTGAAAGAAATCATCAGGAAGTGTTTGAGTGCCAAAAGTAGTAATTATGGATTAAGGATTTGGGATTTAAACCGGTAGCCTACTTGAATAGCATTCTAATCCTCAATACTAAATTTCGTAAATTCGCCCGATGAAGTTACAGAACGATTTAATATTACGGGCTGCAAGAGGAGAGCGGACAGAACGCACTCCAGTATGGCTGATGCGGCAGGCAGGAAGGGTATTGCCCGAATACCGGAAGGTGAGAGCCCGCATGGGTGGCTTTAAGGAGCTGGTAGAAACACCTGAATTTGCTTGTGAAGTGACCATTCAGCCGGTGGATATTCTGGGTGTGGATGCTGCTATCATTTTCTCTGATATTCTGGTTATTCCGGAAGCCATGGGGCTCCCGTATCAGATGATAGAGGCGAAAGGCCCCTGGTTTGAAAAAACGATTCAAACGGCTGCTGATATTGATGCGTTGCACGTTGCCCAAGGGGAGGATCTCCGGTATGTGCTGGATGCTATTCGCCTGACAAAGGAAGGTTTGAGTGGAAGGGTACCCTTAATTGGGTTTGCAGGGGCTCCCTGGACCATTTTCGCTTATATGATTGAAGGCAGCGGGTCCAAAACCTTTTCCAAAGCAAAGAAATTCCTCTATACCGAGCCCACTCTTGCCCACCGGTTACTGGATAAGATTACCCAATCCACCCTCCATTACCTGATCGCTCAGGTGAATGCAGGTGCCGACATGATACAATTGTTTGATTCCTGGGCAGGAGTCTTAAGCCCGGTGCAATACAGGGAGTTCTCACATCGTTATATAGCACAGATCTGTGATGGTTTGAAAGCCGCTTGTCAGGTGCCGGTGACGGTATTCGCCAAAGATGCCTCCTTTGCCATCAGAGATCTGGCCGGTTTAAAGTGCGATACTCTTGGACTCGACTGGACCATGGATATTGTGGAATGTCGTACATTGACAGGCACAGGGAAGACCCTCCAGGGGAATATGGATCCCTGTTTGCTGTATGCATCCGATGAAGTCATTGTCAGGGAAGCACAACAGATGTTGCGTGCTTTCGGTCCTCACAGACACATAGCCAATCTGGGTCACGGGTTATACCCGGATACCGAAAAAGAAAAGGTGAAATTGTTTGTTGATACCATCAAAGAATTCCGATTTTAACATTGAAATACGCACTTACATCCAATAGATCAGGCAATTCCCGAATGAACAGGATTGTTTCCGTTTGGGGCAAATTACTCTGCCTGTTTTGTTGTTTCTTGCCCTGGATGCTGGAAGCCCAGACAAACCTGGTGCCCAATTCCGGTTTTGAAAAATTTTCGGGTAAGGGGTTGTTCATCGCTGCAGCCAAACCCTGGAAAAATATTTACACGGTAGATTATTACCATGGTCCCTTTAAACTGCATGACGACAAGAAAGTAGAGCCCCACAGCGGTAAAAGCTTTGCAGGTGTAAGGTTTCAAAAGAATTACCGGGAATACATGTACGTGAAGCTGGATTCTACGCTAAAAGCCGGGCATCACTATACCATTACCTTTTGGGTGTGCTTTGGAGAGTGGAGTACCTATTCTGTTAAGTCGCTTGGTGTTTGCTTTTCCAAAAAGCCGTTAAATCAGCAACAAGTAGAGCAGGTTCCGCCCGAGTTTAAGGCAGAGGTAGGGAATAAAAAGGGCATTGTGAGTGATTATAAATGGACCAAGTTAACCGTGCCCTATACCGCTATCGGTGGAGAGCGAATTATGACGATAGGGAATATGGCGCCTAAGATTAACAAGGATTTTAAGCGGATTGGCCGCCCCTTTAAGACCATTGAAGCCTATTACTTCATGGACGATATCTCGTTGTGTGAAGATGTACACGCAGATACGACACATTCTAAAAAACTGGATTCCCTCATTGTAGCCCAGCAAAGTCTTCCGATAGATACCTTTAAAACAGTTTCTGCGAAGGACCTGAAAGTAGGTCAGATCATTAAGCTTCACAACATCTTCTTTGAACCGGGTAACGCCGAACTGCTGGAGGAATCAAATGATGAGCTGGATTACCTGGTTACCTTCCTGAATGAAAACCCATATCTTGAAATAAGGGTCAACGGCCATACCGATAATTCGGGTTATACACTCAATAATCAGAACCTTTCAGATCAGCGGGCCTTTGCCGTTTATAACTACCTGCTCCGGAAAGGAGTCAAAAACAACATCTCTTACAAGGGCTTTGGTGCCACCAAACCCATTGCCACCAATTCCACTCCTGTCGGACGTTCCCGTAACCGCAGAGTGGAGTTGGAGATTATTAAGAAAAACGAATAAGCCATTTTTCTCTCTTCCATTGGCTGAATCTCTCCTCGGAAATAGGACCTGCATTTAAAGAAATAGGATAAGAATCTATCGCTCCCGTGTAGGAAAGAATAGAAATCGCGGAGAATCTATCGCTCCCGCACAGGAAAGAATAGAAAACGCAGAGAATCTATCGCTCCCGGTTAGGAAAGAATAGAAAACGCGGAGAATCTATCGCTCCCGGTTAGGAAAGAATAGAAAACGCGGAGAATCTATCGCTCCCGTGTAGGAAAGAATAGAAATCGCGGAGAATCTATCGCTCCCGCACAGGAAAGAATAGAAAACGCAGAGAATTAATAGCTCCCGTATAAGAAACGATCGCTCCCGCGTAAGAAAGAATAGAAGCTGCCTAAGAATCGATCGCTCCCGTGTAAGAAAGAGGCGAAATCTAGCGGAAAGCAAAAAACCAGGAACCGAAAGTCAACTTACAGACTTGGATTCCTGGTTTTTAAGAAGAAGTAGACCTATTGCTTATCTTTTTCCACCGGCAAGGCGAAGAAGTGTCAGGAAGAGGTTAATAAAGGTGATATAGAGAGAAAGCGCACCCCAGAGGGCCATTTTCTGAGTCTGTTCTCCGCCTTCTGTCATTTGAAGGGCCATGTTTTTCAGCATCTGAACTTTATAAGAAGCCAGGCCGGTAAACACAACTACACACAGGATGTCAATCAGGAAAGTGCTTCCACCGGTAAAGTAATTGATTACAGAGGCAATGATGATACCAAACAAACCCATGTACAGGTAGCTGCCGAACTTGGTCAGGTCGGTCTTGGTAGTAGCGCCCAGGAATGCCATAAACCCAAACGCTCCTGCACTGATCAGGAAGGTCTTGGCGAGGGTGGCACCGGCATAGAGTAAGAAAATTACACTAAGACTCATGCCCATTGTTACCGAATAGAGAATGAACAAGGTAAGGATGACAGGCAAAGAAAGTTTCTCTAAGCCAAAATTCATCACCAGGATGAAGGCCAGAGGGGCAAACATAACCACATAGCCAAGTCCGCTGAATCCAGTATGAATTCCATCATTTACGAAAAGTAAATCATGTAAAGCAGGAGTAGTGGCAAATAGCCAGGCGATTATGCCGGAGATAGCAAGTGCACCCACCATCCAGGTAAATACTTTGGTCAAAAAGGATTTAACAACCACGTTTTCATTTTCCCGTGTATTGGTAAAATCTAAAATGTTATTGTCCATAAGGGTTATTTTGTTTGATACAAAGATACGAAGAAAGAAGGGATTTGGGATTTTCGGATTTCGGATTTTAGGATTTATTAAGAGTTCACAAATCAGGGTTCCTTCTGTCGGAAAATTTAGTGTAATTTGGTGGATATTAGACTTATAAATTCCTTTCGGGTGGCATCTTTCAGGAACTCACCGGTAAAAGCAGACGTGGTGGTTACTGAGTTTTGTTTTTGAATTCCACGCATTTGCATACAGAGGTGAGCGGCTTCAATCACAACAGCAACACCCAAGGGTTTCAATGTGCTGTCGATGCATTGCAGGATTTCCTGGGTGAGACGTTCCTGAACTTGCAATCTCCTGGAAAAGGCATCGACCACTCTTGGGATTTTGCTCAACCCAACGATATGTCCGTTTGGAATATATGCGATGTGTGCTTTTCCGAAAAAGGGGAGGAGGTGATGTTCACAGAGCGAATACAGTTCTATTTCTTTTACCACAACCATCTGCTGATACGGATCTTTAAACATGGCCGACTTTAGAATAGCAGCCGGGTCTTCACAGTTTCCGGAAGTAAGAAACTCCATCATCTTCGCTGCTCGTTCAGGAGTCTTCAACAGGCCTTCCCTTTCCGGATCTTCTCCCAGGGTTTTCAATGTTTCCAGGTAGTTGGAAGCAATTTTTTTGGTATTTTCCGGGTGGTATTCTTGTGTAAATTTATAGTTGCTCATAAAAAAGAGGTTACTAGGTGAAGGAAGTTGAACAATTATTTTCCACCAAAATATTCGACATAATTATTGTCTGTTTCACACAATTTGATGCAATGAAGGAAACCTCCGAGTGCCTGGACATGCTGCTCCAGTTGCTCCCAGATAGCAATGGCTACAATCTCAGTCGTGGGCATCTTCCCTTTTAAAAAGTCCACATCCAGGTTGAGGTTCTTATGGTCAAGCTTCTCTGTGATGTTTATCCGGATCAGTTGACTCAACTCTTTCAGATTGACCGTGTATCCGGTTTCCGGATTGATCTCTCCCTTGACGGTTACATAGAGGTAATAATTGTGTCCATGCCAGTTGGGGTTGGCGCACTTGCCAAAAATTTCCATATTCTTTTCTTCCGACCAATTCGGATTGTAAAGTTTATGTGCTGCGTTGAAATGTTCTTTGCGTGTGATGTAAACCATGAGTTGAATCGTTTCGGGGACAAAGGTAATTGAAATATTTCCTGTTAATCGGACAAGGATGGTATGAATTTGATATCTTGAGAATCAACAGATGTCAGAAAAACCGTCATATCAGAAGGGCAGGGGGACTCAGATCAACCCACATAACCGGTTTGAGCAGTATTCTTTTTCGGAAGAAGCATCGGACGAGTGGACTGAACAGGTGGCAGGCAAAACGGAATATATCCCTACACAAGCCAAGACTATTGTGAACAAAGTCAGCAGTCCGGATGTGGGAATGGTTTATTCCATGAATCCGTATCAGGGCTGTGAACATGGATGTGTCTATTGCTATGCCCGGAATACACATGAATATTGGGGGTATAGTGCAGGAACAGACTTTGAACGCAAAATTATTTACAAGCCGGATGCTCCGGAACTGCTTGAAAAAGCCTTTCGAAAGAAGGGATGGGAGCCTTTGCCCATTATGCTTTCGGGGAACACAGACTGTTATCAGCCTGCGGAGCGGACTTTTCGCCTGACGCGTCGTATCCTGGAAGTCTGCCTCAAATACAAACACCCGGTCGGCATTATTTCTAAAAATGTACTCATTCTCAGAGACTTGGATGTGCTTCAGCCTATGGCCGAATTGGGTCTGGTGCATGTCATGCTTTCGATAACCGGACTGGATGAAGGAACCCGGCTGTTGCTTGAGCCACGTACCGCTACTTATATCAGAAGGTTGCATGCCTTATCGGAGCTTAGCCGGGCAGGTATTCCAGTAGGGATTATGGCTGCCCCCATTATACCGGGAATCAACAGTCATGAAGTGACCGCAATTGTGGAGGCTGCCGCTGCGAATGGAGCTACGCGGGCTGGAATGCAGGTGGTGAGACTAAACGGAGCCATTGGGGGGATATTTAAAGATTGGCTATACAAAGCCTATCCCGATAGGGCGGATAAAGTATGGAACCAGATTGTGGAATGTCATGGGGGGACAGTCAATGATAGCAGGTTCGGTACCCGGATGCAGGGAGAAGGTAAGATTGCGGAAGCAATTTGGGCCCTGTTCAAGTCTGCCCGGAGAAAACACATGAATGGAAACAAAACATTTCGTTTTAACCTGACAGCTTTTGACCCTACCGGGGGGCAAGGGCAGCTGCGTTTGTTCTGAAAACCAGGTCTTCGCCAGGATTAACTCAGGGATTTGTTGTTTTTAGCCCATAAAAACAGATTATTTTCAAAACATTATTTGCTGGGACCAAAAAATTACTAACTTTGCCCTCCTAAAAAAACGAATACCTAATGGCAAATCATAAGTCATCCATCAAGAGAATCCGCTCCAACGAAGCGAAAAAACTGAAAAACCGTTACCAGCACAAGACGGTTCGTACGGCCATTAAAGGCATTCGTACAGCGACCGATAAGAAAGTTGCTGAAACGGAGCTTCCAAAGGTTATCTCCCTGATAGATAAGCTCGCAAAACGCAGCGTTATTCATAAGAACAAGGCTTCTAACCTGAAGTCTAAACTGACCAAGCACGTAAAAGCTATTAAGTAATAGCCAATAAAAAGCATAGGCAGGCCCTGTCGCGTATTCAAACGCGACAGGGCTTTTTATTTTGTCTTGCATGATTGGAAAAGCTTTTAAAGGGATTTGTCTATCTTTAATTGTTCTTTTTAATTGAAATTCCGGATGGAAAACCTTCCGATCAAATCCCTTGCGGAAGCTGACAGGCCAAGGGAAAAGCTGCTGGAAAAGGGACGGCATGTCCTCTCTGACGCCGAGCTGATTGCTGTGCTTCTCGGGTCGGGAAGCAGGGACGAAAGTGCTATTGAGCTTGCCAAACGTATTTTCCTGAATACGGGTAACGACCTTGCAGTATTAAGCAAGTTTTCAGTCAGGGATTTCCAACAATTCAAAGGAGTGGGGGAGGCCAAAGCTGTAGCCCTGGTGGCTGCCCTGGAGCTTGGCCGGAGAAGGCATGCATTAGCCGGTTCGGTCAAAACGAAGGTGGTGACAAGTGCGGATGCCTTTGAAATGATCAAAGGCGTATTTCAGGATTTGCCTCATGAAGAGTTTTGGATATTGTTGCTTAACCGAGGTAACCGTATTTTACGCAAAGAGTTCATTAGCCGGGGAGGGCTCAGCGGGACGGTGGTGGATATCCGTATGGTGTTTAAACCCGCTATTCAGCACCTGGCCTGCTCGATGATCCTTTGTCACAATCATCCTTCAGGAAATCTGCAACCCAGTGAAGCGGACATGAAAATTACCCGTCAACTGAAAGAAGCCGGACAATTGCTGGATATTCCGGTACTCGACCACCTCATTGTCTCAGATTGTAAATACTACAGTTTCGCCGATGAAGGGGCGATGTGAGGCCATTTTAATTAATTTAGCCCGGTCGGAAAGGTGTTATTGAGGAAATCCACCTGTCCCTTAATCAGAAATTGAATACTTATGCTTAAAATCATCACCGTTATTGGTGCGAGGCCACAAATTATCAAAGCCGCCGCATTGAGCCGTGCTATCCGAACGAATTATCCCGATAAAATAAAGGAACTCATTGTACATACCGGCCAACATTATGACGAGAATATGTCGGCCGTGTTTTTCGACGAATTGGAAATCCCAAAACCGGATTATAACCTCCATGTAGGCTCCGGAAGTCATGCAACACAAACGGCGGCCATGCTTGTTGCACTCGAAGAAATATTGCTGCGCGAACAACCTCAGGCTTTGGTATTGTATGGGGATACTAATTCTACATTGGCAGGAGCGCTTGCGGCATCCAAAATGCATATTCCGGTAGTTCATATTGAGGCCGGCCTGCGTTCATTCAGCAAAGCCATGCCCGAAGAAATTAACCGTATCGTGGCCGATCACATATCCACTTTATTATTTTCTCCTACGATATCCGGTTATAGAAATCTGTTGAAGGAAGGTTTTCTGGAAGGCAATGTCGGTCCTTATTCTGCCGATAACCCCCGTATTGTTCATTGCGGAGATGTAATGTATGACAACAGTCTCTATTTCTCCAAGGTGGCTGATCAGAAGACCAACCTGTTGCATGAACATCAGCTGGAAGACGGAAAATTCATTCTCGCAACGATCCACCGAAATAACAATACCGACGAACCGGCACGGTTGTCGAGCCTTTTTAGGGCCCTGAACACCCTCTCTCAAAAGAAACAAATTTCGGTGGTGCTTCCGCTACATCCCCGGACGGCAAAACTGATGGAAAAAAATCTGGACAAGGAATTGTATGATGCAGTTATCGGGAATCCCCGTTTTCACATCCTGCCTCCGGTTTCTTTTTTGGAAATGATTGCATTGGAAAAGCATTGTAAAATAGTAATGACCGACTCGGGAGGAGTGCAAAAGGAAGCGTTTTACTTTGAAAAGCCGTGTGTGATTCTCCGGCCGGAAACAGAATGGGTGGAGCTGGTTGAATGCGGTACTGCAATTGTGACAGATGCCGATGAGGTGAAAATAATAGCAGCATACGAAGAGCTAACTTCCTCCAGGAACCTGGTATTCCCAGCTATTTTCGGAGATGGGAAAGCTGCCGCATTTATATGTGCTGAAATGCTTAACTCGTTTTTATAAAGATGTTGCTCATATACACCTCCAAAATAACCGCCAGAAGCCGATATGTCTTCCGGCTATTCTTTTTTGAATTGTTGGGTGGTGAGTTTCGGATGACAGATAATCAGGAAGAGTTTGTTGCCTGGACAGGACCTAAATTTTCTTATGGAGTAAGTTCGGTTGCCGATGAACTGCATTTCGCGTCCCACCCGCTTTTATTTGAATCGGGAATAAAGGAGCAACCGGCCGAAGTGTTTGAATGGAAAGGGAACAAGGTCTTTTTTCCGGTGGGTAAAAAAGCGATACTTCCTTTTGATCCGTTTGCTGCAGCATTCTATCTGGTAAGCCGATATGAGGAATACCTCCCTCACATTCGTGACCTGTACGACCGTTTCGATGCGAAGGAAAGCCTGGCCTGGAAAAACGGTTTTTTGACAAAACCGGTAGTCAATCATTGGGCACTATTGGTTTCTGAAATCCTGAAAGAACGCTTTCCTGAAATGGCATTCAAAGGACAACAGTATGCTTATATCTCGACGATAGACATTGATAATGCTTACGCCTATCGCGAAAAAGGATTTATGCGTACGCTGGGCGGTTACCTGAAAGATTTGCTTAAAGGAGATTTTGGGAATATACGAGACCGTACCAAAGTATTGTTTGGATTTAAGCGAGACCCCTATGATACGTATGAATTCCAATTCGGCATTCAGAAAAAATATAACCTGCGCACCATTTATTTTTTCCTGGTAGGCGATTACGGAGTAAATGATAAGAATTTACCTATTGAAAGCAGGAAGTTCCAATCGCTCATTAAGACGGTAGGTGATTATGCGCAGGTGGGTATTCACCCTTCTTTCGGGTCGAATGCAAATCCCGAAAAACTGAAGCAGGAAGTAAATCGCTTGGGGAGGGTCTTGCACCGGGAAGTGACTAACAGCAGACAACACTTTTTAAAACTTTCCTTTCCTGAAACATACCGTAACCTGATTGACCTGGATATTACCGATGACCATACCATGGGTTTTGCCAATGAAATAGGTTTTCGCGCGGGCATCTGTTCGACATTCAATTTTTATGACCTCGACTTGGAAATGGAAACACGATTAAGGATCCACCCGTTTGCCGTGATGGATGCCACATTGAAGTATTATATGAAGGTTCCTCCGGACGAAGCAATTCAGGCAATTCTGCCCCTGATTGAAGAAGTCAGGAAGGTGAACGGTACCTTCATCAGTCTTTGGCACAATGAGTCGTTGTGTGACGAAAAGCAATGGGCGGGTTGGTTGAGTGTTTATGAAGAAATGACTAAACTAGCCGTAAGCTGAACAAATAAAAGTGATTACGTATCTGAGTCATAAGGAAATTGATAAACAGAAGTGGGATAACTGTATCCAACGGTCTGTGAATGGTATGATATATGCCTATTCCTGGTATCTGGATATCGTGTCACCTGACTGGGAAGCGCTGGTTGCCGATGACTATGAAAGTGTCATGCCGCTTACCCGAAGAAAAAAGATCGGAATCCATTACCTCTTTCCTCCGTTCTTTACACAACAGTTGGGCGTTTTCTCTGTGAGTAAATTCAATGAGGATAAAATAAGAGAGTTTATAGAAGCTATTCCCCGGAAATTTTCTTTTTTTGAAATCAATCTGAATACATTTAATAAGTTCAGTTCCATGGATATGATAATCCATCCCAATCTGACGCATGAACTGGATCTGATTGAATCCTATGAGAATATCCGGAATGCCTATTCAGAAAACTTAAAAAGAAATCTCAAAAAGGCCGCTTCTTCCGAGTTGATTATTGATAAACAGATCCCTCCTTATTTAATTATTAAGATGTTTCGTCACAACAAAGGAGCAAACTTTGATAACCTGAAAGAGGCAGATTATCAGATGCTTGAAAAATTGATTACCACCTGTCTGGAAAAGGGGAGGGCGCAAATATGGGGGGTGACCACCAAGGACAAACGTTTATGCGCGGGTGCTTTTTTTGTAGAGAGTAACGGTAAAGTCATTTTCCTTTTTTCGGGAGCCAATCAGGTTTCACGAACCAATAGTGCGATGCCCTATTTAATTGACCGGTTTATCATGGAAAATGCAAACCGGAATCTGATACTGGATTTTGAGGGTTCGAATGACCTGAACCTGGCTCGTTTCTATAAAAGTTTCGGGTCCAAAGAATGCGTATATTTACAAGTTAAGGTTAACAGACTTCCCTGGTATGCACGTTTATTAAAATCATGAAGAATAGCCGTGGTCGTGCCTGGCACGGGACGGCATTTTTGCTGGATTACTCATTGTTTAAATTAAATATTTGTTATGGTTATTGAGCTTTCTAAAGAAAATTCGTTGTTCAGTCAGTTTCTTGCCGAAATCCGTGATGTGACTATTCAAAATGACCGGTTACGTTTTCGTCGTAATCTGGAACGAATCGGTGAGCTTTTTGCTTATGAGATTAGTAAAAAAATGACATGGAAATCGGTTGAAACAACCACGCCTTTGGGTATTTCCCGGACATATACCTTGGCTCAACAGCCGGTTTTGGCTACTATCTTAAGAGCCGGATTACCGCTTCATCAGGGGTTGCTCAATTATTTCGACCAGGCAGAAAACGCCTTTATTTCAGCTTACAGAAAGCATCATAAAGATCATTCATTCGAAATAAAGCTGGAGTATTTTGCAAGTCCCGATTTGAACGGAAAAGAAGTGATTTTGTCTGACCCGATGCTGGCCAGCGGACATTCTATTCTGGCGGCATATCAGGCAATCATGCAAAACGGTACCCCCAGTCATATCCACATTGTTGCCATAATCGGAAGCGAAGAGGGAGTAAAGTATGCCAGGAAAAATCTGCCGGAGAATGTAACACTCTGGATGGGTGCCATCGACCCGGAATTGAATGCGCAATCGTATATCGTTCCGGGATTGGGCGATGCCGGTGACTTGGCTTTCGGGGAAAAGCGCTGACGAAAAATGGGATCCCACACACTGGAAATTGGTAAATACGTTGGTATAACGCTTCTTTCAAGTGTGAAATTTCTTTTCTCTCCTTTTGCTGCTCGAGGGTTGCATCTGACTTTTCTGGAATCCATTTTATCGACTACAGCCGGAGGAATACTCGGGATACTTGTTTTTGGCTTGATAGGGGAGTTGATTTCCGATAAATGGTCGGTGATTGTTGCTTTTTTTTTAAGTGTTTTTACTTCCCGGACAAAGATAGAGGCCATCCGGCATTCCAAAAGAAAATTTAAACCGATGACCCGTTTCATTGTTAAAGTGAAACGAAGACTTGGACTTTTTGGGCTGGCATTTTTAACTCCCTGCCTTATCTCCATACCATTCGGAGCCATAGCCTGCATGTCTTTTTTTAGTCATCGGAGGAAGGATGCGTTTATCTATTTGTTTCTTTCTTTGACATTCTGGACCCTGGTTTTGAATGCTGGAGCCCATTGGAAAGAGCTTTTTCACATGTTTCGATAACTTTTATGCCTCCGTTTGCGTTAAACCATTCAATCAAATTTCAATTGAAAACATACAAGCACATTTTTTTTGATCTGGACCATACCCTTTGGGATCTGGAACGGAATGCAGCCGAAACGATAGGAGAATTGCTTGTTTCGTATAACCTCGACGAAAAGCTAAAGGCCTCTACACCAGGCTTTATCGAGGAGTACAACAAAATCAATGATTCGTTATGGGAAGAATACCGGCTTGGGAAGATTGACCGTAAAACACTTCGGTTTGAACGGTTTCGGAGGGTGTTTCAGTTATTTGGGTTGGAAGACGAGCAGCTTGCTCATGACTTCGGAAATGCCTTTGTGAGAGATTCCCCGCTCAAACCTCACCTCATTCATGGGGCTAAGGAGGTTTTAGAAGCACTTTCCTTGTCTCACACCCTGCATATCATCACCAATGGGTTTGCAGAGGCTCAGGTGGTCAAATTAAAGGCTTCCGGTATCGGACATTATTTTACACATGTGGTGAATTCAGAAATGGCAGGATTTAATAAACCGGATCCCCGGATATTTGAATATTCCCTGGATCTGGCAAAAGCGCGTAAAGAAGATAGTATTATGATAGGGGATCATCTGGAAGCAGATATTTTGGGTGCTAAGCGGGCGGGAATAGATCAAATCTATTATAATCCTTCTTCAAAGGTGCATTCCGAAATAGTCACCTATGAAGTGAGGCAACTCCAGGATTTAATTCCCATCTTCAAAAATTGATGCACTCCAGACTTTGACTTGGCGAAATGAAAAAAGGCTGCTCCACTGAGCAGCCTTTTTGCTGAGAAATCAATACTATTTAGGTTTGTCAGCTTTGCTGTCGGTAGATTTTGAATCTGATTTTCCTTTGCAACATTTGCCATCACACTTTTTTCCATCCTTACACTTTTTGTCTTTGTCGTCACCAGGTGTACAGGTGCAAGAAATGTTGGATTTAGAAATTGCTGCAAATGCAGGAGCGCTCACTGCAGAAATCATACCTGCAACTGCGAGAAGAAGAAATGCCTTTTTCATGTTTGGGTTGGTTTTGGGGTTTGTTTGAGAACGAATGCTTATCCAAATGTACCAAAAAACAGGCCAACATAAAGCAGCATCCTGTTAATTGATGTTAAAGCTCGGCAATTGCCGTAATTCCGCCTTTTACCCGGTCTTCCAGCTTCACATTCACCTTGGTTCCCAGCGGGAGATACAAGTCAACACGAGAGCCAAATTTGATAAAGCCAAACTGCGTACTTTGTTCCGCCTTATCCTGTTCCTTTGCGTAGTATACGATGCGTCTGGCCAATGCTCCTGCAATTTGCCGGAAAAGAATTGCTTTCCCGTTTGCATGTTCCACCACGATACTCGAACGTTCATTTTCAGTGGATGACTTGGGATGGTAAGCTACCAGATAAAGGCCGGGATGGTATTTGACATATTTAACGAGGCCGCTAATTGGGTAGCGATTGATGTGTACGTTCAGAGGTGACATGAATATGGAAACTTGCAGACGTTTGTCTTTGAAATATTCGGGTTCGAAAACCTCTTCAATCACAACCACTCTGCCATCGGCCGGAGCAATAATGGAACCCTCTGCCTTCACCCAGGCCCGTTGAGGATCCCGGAAGAACTGTAGAATGACTGCCGTCAAAAAAACAGAAGCAGCAACAGCGAGAATTTTCAATACCGATCCCAGCATGTTTTCAGGAGCCAGACCAAAGGCAAGACCGATGAGCAATGCGGAAAATAGAATTACCAGTAACAGGGAGGGAATACCTTCTTTATGAAATTTCATAGCTAACGAATCTAATTTGCCGTAAAAGTAAAAAAAAACAGGTTCTGAGTTCTCTCCTGTTCAACGAATCATTTCGGTCGAAGGGAATATCCCAGTTTCTTCATTTCAAGCAGGTTTTGCGGGTTGTCATTCTTACTAATCCCCTGTACCAACATTGTCTGGCTTCTGCGCAATCGCACCAGCAACACATAATTGAAAGTTTTGGCTCCGCGTACAAACCCTGTTATTTCCATCTCATATGCAGCAAAACCATTCACTTTCAATGCGCCTGATTTGCCAATGCTGAAATTCATCAATCCGTGCTTCTGCATCATCAGCAAGGTTTCTTCAGCCATCGTCTGAACCGTTTTGGCTGTATCGTATGGGGCTTCTGAAATAATCATGAAAGGATCGTCCTGATAATCATCCTTTACCTTTCCTCCGATTGAATAAATGTAAAACCCGCTGTTGTTTTTTGCGAATTTGAATAGGGAACGCTGTTCCTCTACCTTAAATCGCGCTGATTCCTGAGGATCTATCTTTCTTAATTTGTCATACAAGGCAGACAGCAGGGATGCCCGTATGTTGTTTCCGGTTGTTTCATTCGCTTCTCCATAAGTTCCCAGGAGCATTACCGAAAAGGTGCTGTCGCCAAAAGCCAGGCTGTATGTTTTTTGATGATTGTCTCCGGCCAGGTGCATGAATTTTGCAGGAAAGCCGTTAAATTGAAATTCATAGAATTCAAAAACCGTAACACCTCTTTTTTCGAAGGAATCTTTCGCCATGCCGGCGGAAGTTTTGAAATAGTTTTTTCCGGGGAAATCAAGAACATGGATAGAAGCATCCTTGCTTTCCATACCGGTAAAAGCAACTGCATTGTTGAAACCAACAGGCGGAATAAGCGAAACCCGCGTGCCTGGCACCTGTTTGTGCTTTGTTGTTTTAGCATTGTTTATTGCTTTCGGAAAGACTGGTTGCCCGTTTTGGGCAGGGAGCAGCAGATGGAAAAATAAAAAAGAGACAAAGAATAACCGGAATATATTGTTCATGAACCGTAAAGTTAAAGACTTTTAATAGGTTGCCCGATAAAATAAATTCAAAAAAAAACGCCCTATTACAGGGCGTTTTCAGTGTTGGTAAAGGATCAGAATTAATACGCTCCTTTATATTTGATAGCCTTGTCAAGCTTTTTCAAAGCAGTGATATAAGAGCCAATACGCATGCTCGTTTTATACTGCTGGGCATTGTACCATACGCTTTCAAAAGCGGTGCCCATTGAAAGATCGGCTTTGGTGTTCACCTCTTCCTCTGACCAATAAAGACCACTTTTGTTTTGTACCCACTCCAGATAAGAAACGGTTACACCTCCTCCATTCGCAAGTACATCCGGAACAACCAGGATACCTTTATCGTTCAAAATTTTGTCTGCTTCTGCGCTTGTCGGTCCATTCGCACCTTCCACAATAATCTTAGCCTGAATACGGGGAGCATTTGCCTCTGTGATGACATTTTGTATAGCGGCTGGAACGAGTACATCAACCTTTGCTGTAATGAGCTGATCATTTGATATTTCAGTTCCTCCTGTAAATCCTTTGAGTATTCCTTTGTTGGATTCTGCAAACTTGAGTGCAGCCTGAACATCGATCCCTTTTTCATTCCAGAAAGCGGCTGTATGATCGGAAATAGCCAGGATTTTGATACCCTTGGAATGCAGCAGTCTTACCGCATGTGACCCAACGTTTCCAAAGCCCTGAACAGCAGCAGTAGCGGTTTTCTTGTCCATTCCGGTCTTCTTCATCGCTTCGAGGGTTGCAACCATAACGCCACGTCCGGTAGCTGCTTCTCTTCCACGCGATCCACCTAATGTGATCGGTTTTCCAGTAACCACACCTGGGGTATGTTCACCCACAATTTGACTGTATGTGCTTAATAACCAAGCCATCTCTCGCTTTCCTGTGCCCATGTCGGGTGCAGGAATGTCTTTATTCACACCAAATATGTCTACCAGAGCAGTGGTATATGCTTTCGTCAATCTCTCCAATTCTCCAACACTCATTTTTCTTGGATCACATTTGATACCTCCTTTTGCACCTCCATAAGGCAGATTGGCGATAGCACATTTAAATGTCATCCAGGCTGAAAGAGCCCTTACCTCATCGTCATTCACATCCATTGCGTAACGAATTCCTCCTTTGGAAGGCCCGATTGCAGTGGAATGTACAGTTCGGTAACCTTCGAAAACCTGAATTTTTCCATTGTCCATCACGATTGGCAGACTGACTTTCACCTCTTTCTGTGGATGACGCAGAATCTCTGCAATATCTTCAGATAGACCAAGCAGTTTTGCAGCTACATCTAGTCTGGCCAGCACCGCATCAAACATGCTGTGGTGTGATGAATTCGTGTCGTTTTTAGGAACAGGTTTCGTTTCTGTGGACATAGGATTATGATTAGGTTAAAAACAATGTGCGAAATTAGGGAAATTAAACTGTTTGACAATCTTTATAGGCCTTTTCTAGACAAAAACGCCTTATATCACGTCTAATCAGGATAAAATTAGACGAAAAACAAGGACTAACGTATGAGTAGCAAATAAGCTACGATAAACGGTGAGGAGATGAAGACCCCATCGAACCGATCAAGAATTCCACCATGACCGGGAAGGATACTTCCAGAGTCTTTGATATCAATACTCCGTTTAAACATGGATTCTACCAGATCGCCCAGGGTGCCCAATACGCAGGTGAGAATGGCGACAATAATCCATTGATCCAAACGCAATTCTGTGTAGTAAATGGAGTTGATATAGGCCACAACAAGACTTAAGAGCAGCCCACCCAAAAAGCCTTCCCACGTTTTCTTGGGTGAAAGCCGTTCAAACAGTTTATGTTTACCGAAAAAGCGTCCGCTCAGATAAGCACCGGTATCGGCAGTCCACATCAGAAAGAAGTAACCCAGCAGGTAATGCCAGTTATAATTCTGGGCCGGGTTCTGGTGTCCGTAATGAATAGATACGAGGTTCCATAGGCTTAATGGTACCGAGATATAAAAGATGCCCAGGAATGTCAAAGCAATGTTTGAAAAGGCCTGTTCTTTATTACGGAATAATTCAGCCAGGAAAATTGTGAAAAAGGCTGGTAAATAAATGGGTAGAATGAGGCTGGTAATACTGTAATCAGTCGAATTGTTGAAGAAAAGCGTAATGAAAGTTAGGGACCCGATTATAATCCCAATCCATTTTTGTGGGGCATGTCCATTCTTTTCGAGCAGCGAATAAAATTCGCTCAAGCCAATGACAATGATAATGAGGAAAAGGAGAGCAAAGGTCAGTTGGTGAAAGACGATGGCGCTAATGACAACAAGCAGAAAGACAGCTCCAGTAATGGCTCGGGTTAGCATGTGGTCAAAGATATAAAAAGGAATTCACGATCTTTCGAAAGTCTGTTATCGCCTTCCTTCTTAACGCAATCAATGTACATGGTCATCGATCAGCATTACAAAAATTTCTTTCGGGCTATGAGCCCCTTGCACCAATGTTTTTTCTATGTCTGCAGTACGGCTGGGCCCTGAAATAAAAGAAATAAGAGAAGGGGGCTGAGTAGTGTATTTTTCCTTCACGGCTTTTAACGCATCCTTAATATTTAGTACCAGCTGAGAAGTATAAGCAACAACAATGTGGTAATTAGGGAAAACAACCATCCTTCTGCCAGAAGCCTGCTTGGAGCTGATCATGACCGTTCCTAAACGAGCGACCAGATATTCGCAGGTAGTCAGGCCGACGTTTGCCTGAGGTAAATCTTCGGTTTTGGAGCTGAAAATAACATCGCTTTTACCAAGCATATCAATTATTGAAGGCTCAATAGTGTATGTGTTTGAGA
>Ga0206918_1064_pt2 | contig 25390 bp, 21 predicted proteins | sample Alteio_BWOrgHeat_69_FD_152950 | JGI IMG/M metagenome (GOLD analysis project Ga0206918, IMG submission 152950) | Enriched cells from forest soil in Barre Woods Harvard Forest LTER site, Petersham, Massachusetts, United States -... | ecosystem: Environmental > Terrestrial > Soil > Temperate forest >... | reverse complement strand
GCTCGATAGTTTGGCCAGGCTTAACTTCTTTGTGAAGCCAAAACCGGGTAAGTCAAAATTCAATTTTGCCCCCGACTCCCTGCCCCGCTATGACGACCTGGTTTATGAAGGCCGAATGGCTAAACTTGATGCCGCTTCCCCTTTCGACCTGGTATACAACCCCTATGTGAAAGGATTTATCGACCTCTATGTGGTTCGCAAACGTGAGCTGGTAGCCCGCATGGTAGGTCTTTCCCAGCTTTATTACCCGATGATGGAAGAAGTGCTCGATAAATACGGTCTGCCATTGGAGCTTCGTCACCTGGCAGTTATTGAATCGGCACTTAACCCGAATGCCAAATCACGCTCCGGAGCCATGGGCCTCTGGCAGTTTATGTTTAATACCGGCAAGCTTTATGGCCTGACCAACACCTCCTATGTCGACGAGCGTTGCGACCCTTATAAAGCAACAGTGGCCGCCGCCGAATACCTGAAATTCTTATACGGATTGTTTGGTGACTGGCAAATGGTGCTGGCTGCATACAACAGCGGACCGGGTACTGTCATGAAAGCCATGCGCCGGTCGGGCAATAAAAAGACCTATTGGGAAATCCGGCCTTTTCTTCCCCGGGAGACACAGAGCTATGTACCCGCCTTTATTGCTGCAAACTATGTGATGAATTATTATGCCGAGCATAATATCATCCCCTCAGAACCACGCAGGGCTTTTTTCCAGACCGATACGGTCAATGTCAAACAACAACTTTCTTTTGAGCAGGTCTCCACCACCTTGAATATTCCGATGGATGAGTTGCAGTTTTTAAATCCCATGTACAAAAGAGCCATTGTCCCTTATCCGGCCGATCGCAAATGTTATGAACTGATATTACCGGCCGACAAGGTCGGTGCTTTTGTGACAAATGAAACAGCCATCTATTCCTGTCTCAAAAAAGATTCTGCCACAGTAACGAATACTGGAATGGCTGCCCAGGAGGTCCGTAAGATTTATACGGTTCAAAAAGGAGAACACCTTAACCTGATAGCCCGGGCATGTAAATGTACGGTAGACGATCTGAGGACCTGGAACGGGCTTACCAATCCTGCAGTGCGACCCGGTCAAAAGCTGATTTATTATTCCGCCAATGCACGACCAACCTTAGCCACACTTCCTCCTGCTCCTAAACAAGCTGCTGCTGCTCCTCTCAAAGCCGAAGTACCTGTTGCAAGCAAACAGACAGAACTGGCAGGCCTGACCGCCAATGACCGGTTCGTTTATTATACCATCCAAAAGGGGGATACGTTGTGGGATATCAGTCAGCGTAACAAAACAACCGTAGATGAGATCAAACGACTCAATGGCTTTGGCAAAGTTTACAAGTTGGTACCGGGAAGTAAGATCAAAGTAGCCAAGGCCTGATGCGCTTTTAACTTATCATAATTTTTGTCCGGATGCCCTTTTCCTTTCTGCTTTCACTCCTGCTTTCACTGCACACATTTCAACCCTCTCCCGTAACGGCCATTCGTTACCCTCAGGAAGAAATTACCCCGCAAATTTCCCGCCTCACCGAACATGCAGGAAATGAATATACGGTAACCGTCACCATTAAGTCGGACGGAATTAGGGGGTTTGTAAAATACACGGATTCAATTCCTCCTGGAGCTAAGGCTACTGCACTGGAATTGGCAGATGGTGTTTTTAAGTCCGAAGGGGCTGCGAAATTCATATGGGTATCCTTCCCTTCCTCACCGGTGGTAGTCATCCGTTACAAAGTCGTATTTGACAGCTTTCCGGTGACCAACTACAAAGGGACCTTACGCTATGTCAGCAACAACATTGTTCGGGAAATAGTGCTGGCTAAAAAGGATATTTCTTTTGTGGAGAGGTAATCAAGCAAAGCATTCAGGGTTCCAGTTTCAAATGACCGCATACGGCATTTAATACCTCACACGGATCAACATTGATTGCGAGTGCAATCAGATAAATTTCTTCTCCCCTAGCACGAGTGGTGGTATTCAGTGTAAGCTCACTAATCCTAGCTTTACTCAACCCAGTCCTCCTTGCTACTTCCGATTTATTGACAGATCTCTGGGCAAGATACTTTCCAAGATTGGTCATTTATTTGCGCGCTTTTCTTTCTATAAACTATATAAAAGTGCAATATGTTTAGATAACATGATCCTTTTTAGGTTTTTTAAAAGTTAAACTATACATTTGTTTAGCATTTCTATATTAAATTGCAGCCTTGCAGCCTGATTTCTGATTCTGGTATATCTCCCCGCTCATGCCAACTTCAACCAACAATTCCCCTGGCACACGAAACAAAGAATTGATTTTGTTGTTAATCAACGAAGACATTAAGCACAACCGTTTGATATCCGGCCTTTCAGCCATGGGGTTGAATGCCGAAAAATTTCGGCTCCAGCTATCCAAAGCCATTTTTACATTGATGGGATTTGCACCGGAAAAACAAAATGAGAGCCTTCATAAGGAGTATGCAGCTCTGTTAAGTCACGTAGGTGATGTAGATTCTTTGGGAGATGCTGCCAAACGCGAAGTAATTGCCAAAGGTATCTATTCCGCATTGCTCGAACGAATGGTAAAAGATTAGATTTTTTTATTTCGATTGCAGGCTGCGCAACTTCATTTCTTTGCAGTCCTTCGTCATCAGTCCTTTGGTATCTTCAAAAGCTTCTTTCATCTTTTGGCGTGCCGCACCATCCACATAAGGAGGGAGTGAAAGCGAGTCTGTGAGCGCCATTTGCGCGGGGAATACAATGTGCTTCCGCATACGCGCATCCATTCCACGGTATACCCAGGTAGGAAAATAGTCCGCTTCCGGCTTCAGGTATTTGTTTTGCGTCACGTTTTTTCTCAGCGTCAGTGTGAAAATCACTCCTGCATCAGTATACCTCCAGTATTGATTCGAAATGAAGTTGCCCAGGCTCCAGGCAACTATTCCGGTATCCAGGGTTGCACGTTTTGTCTTGTAATAGTTTACCGGACTGATCACATGGGGGTGCCCTCCGATGATGATATCCGCTCCATACTCCTGGCTTTTACGCACCGCTAATTCCTGTGCCGCATTCGGAGTGCTTTTCATTTCCTGCCCGTAATGAAAATAAACCAACACCAGTTCTGCTCCCTGATTGCGTGCCCGGGCGATATCGGTTTGAATAGCCAGGGTATCTATCACGTTGATCTCATAGCGGCGTTCGGGAGGAGGCAACGCATTATTGGTGCCATACGTATAGTTTAAAACTCCCAGCTTGATTCCCTTGATATTTAACACACGCACCGAGTCGTGATCGGCGGGAGATTTAAATGTTCCGGTGCTCCCGATTCCCACCTTTTTCAATACATCCAGGGTTCTGAGCAGTCCTTTTTCATCTGTATCCATCGCATGGTTGTTAGAGGTAACCACAAAATCAAATCCAGCGTTCTTCAATGCATCGGCATAAGTGTCCGGGGTATTGAATATGGGGTACCCGGCATAGGGAACAGTAGTGCCGGCAAAAGTCAGCTCCAGATTTCCCATAGTCACGTCGGCTGTTTCCAGATAGGGCTTAACAAATGTAAAGCTGGGGTTGAAGTCGTAGGTTCCGCCAGTCTGTTTGGAATTTTCATATTGCCCGATGTGGCACATCAAATCGCCTGTAAAAGAAACCCTCACGGTGACGATAGAATCTTTTAACACACGAAGTGCCCGGGAAGGAACTGCCGGTTTCTCCCAGGAATGAAAGTCGGGAATAAAAGCCAACGCAAACAGCAACACCAGGGAACCGATAAATACAGGGAACTTCATGAGTCAAAAGTACAACATTATCTTGCCTGACAATTCGAATTTGCTCACCTTTGGCCTCCAATCCTGCATGAAATGATTCACGTTCACAATCTGGTCAAATCCTACGGTGATGTCCAGGCCCTGAAAGGGGTTTCCTTTGATATACAAGAAGGAGAATTTTTTGGCTTGCTGGGACCCAATGGTGCCGGAAAGACAACGACCATCAGCATCCTCAGCACCATCGTCAAACCCGATGCTGGCAGCGTACGTATCGCCGGGCATGACCTCACCACCGACCAGGAAGGCTGCAAGCGGAGTATTGGTGTCGTCACACAAGAAATAGCCCTTTACAACAAACTTTCTGCCTGGGACAACCTGCTTTTCTGGGGCAGCCTGTACAATGTTCCCACTGCCGAACTCAAAGAGCGCATTACCGAAACGCTCACACTCTTCGGCTTGGCCGATCGGAAAAACGATGCTATAGAAACGTATTCGGGAGGGATGAAGCGCCGAATCAACATCGCCTCTGCGCTGCTTCACCGTCCTAAAATCCTGTTTATGGATGAACCGACGGTAGGTATAGACCCTCAAAGCCGCAACCTCATATTCGAAGTGCTTGAGAAATTACATAAAGAGGGGATGACCATTGTATACACCACTCATTACATGGAAGAAGCTGAACGTTTTTGCGACCGAATTGGTATCATGGACAAAGGACAGATCATAGCACAGGGCACCCTGGCTGAATTGAAAAACACAGGAGGCATACGCGAAAGCATCGCCGTTACCTTTAACACACTACCGGAAGTACTTGCTGGAAAATTAATTGAAGTCCTTGGAGAAGCTTGCAAAATCACCGGACAAACACTTCATTACTATACAGCCAATATCCAGGCCGACCTGAGCAAACTCATCCTCCGTTGCGGTGAGCTGGGAGCAGATATCGCACAAATTGAAATACAAAAGGTAAACCTGGAAACGGTCTTTCTTTCCCTCACCGGGAAACAATTGAGAGACTAACTCATCTGTTCACGCAGTTAATTTGTTACCATGATCAAAATTGCCATCAAAGACCTAAAATTGTTTATGGCCGAGAAGCGGAGCATGATCCTCACGTTTATCGTTCCTATACCCCTCATCACCCTTTTTTCGCTAGCCTTTGGAGGCATGGGTAAAAGCAACGACGTGCGTAAGCTTCCACTTGTGCTGTGCGACGAAGACCATACCTCCGCGTCCCGCCACCTCGTAGCTCAGCTCGACTCCTTGTCGGCACTGAAGCTTTACATCACCTCCACCGATACAGCCAACAGCCTTATCGGAAAGGGAAAAGAAGATGCTGCCCTGGTGTTGCACAAAGGGTTTAAAGATTCGCTCGAGCAGGGGCGCAACCTCCCGCTGGAGCTGCGTTACGACCAGGCCAAAGAAATTCAAATGGGCATGCTCATGTCGGTGCTGAGCGGTAACCTGATGCGTTTTGTAGGCACCCATTCTCTCGAACGCAAAGCCATCGTCCGTTTCGACAGGCAGAATCCCGGAATGGATTCGGCCATGAAGGCCGGTGTGCATCAGATGATCTCTTCCAACTTCAGCGGTGGTGGAGGTTCTCCCAACGAGGCCATGCTAAAAGCCACCCCCCTTGCGGCACAACCCGAAAACTCACCTGGTCTGGTACAAGCGGTGGCAGGTACAGCTGTCATGATGCTCCTGTTTAGCGTTGCGGGCCTGGGTGCATCCCTGCTTCAGGAAAAAGAAGAAGGTACGCTACGCAAACTCCTCTTCTCTCCCCTGGGCGCCACAAACATCCTGTTCGGTAAAATGCTTTCGGCCAATATCATTGCCATGGTACAGCTCGCCATCATGTTCACCTTTTCCTGGCTGGCTTTCGGGTTGAATATCAAGCAGAACATTCCCGGGCTATTAATTATGATTGTGGCTACGGCTTTCGCCTGTTCGGGCTTTGGTATTTTCCTTGCATCGTTTGTAAAGACGCGTGCACAGGTGCAGGGACTTACCACGCTGATCGTACTCACCATGTCGGCTATAGGAGGCAGCATGATGCCCAGCTTTGTAATGCCTTTATGGATGCAGAAAATGGCCTTGTTTTCAGTGAATTACTGGAGCATTCAAGGGTTCTATGATCTCTACTGGAGAGTACTTCCCATCACCGACCCGGTCTTCCTCTCGCGTGTGGGTATGCTGTTTGCCATCGGACTGGTATTGAACATTGCCGCGGTGAGGATGTTCAAAAAAAATATTCTGAATATTGCCTAAGCAGGTATCAGTGTGCCTTCACGGGGAAGGTCATGTTTACATTCATCTTTATCTTTGTCCCGTTCATCCTGCCGGGTGAAAACTTAAGCTTTTCTACATATTGCTTCACCGCCTCATCCACTCCATAGCCAACACCGCTTAGTACGATGCAATTGGCTACGGTGCTGTCGGCTTTCACATCAAAGCTCAGGCTCACCTCTCCGCTCACGTATTTCTTGATGGCTTCTTCCGGGTACTTCAGGTTCATACGCACCTCCTGATACAGCTGTTGCTCTCCTTTCGGATATTCCGGGTCGCGGGTGGCCTGCATCTGAATATTCTGCGGATCGGTCTTGGTCTGTGCAATTGCTGCAATTGACAAAACGTTCAGAAGAAAGAAGAGTGTACGTGCTTTCATGAGAGGCATTTAAAGGGTGCTGTGAAGAATGTAACTGAGAGACAAATCTATCGTGGCTTCGATTCCTTTGGTGTGTGTACGTTCCACCCCGTGAGAAGCGGCTACCCCGGGTCCTATAAGCGCCACCCGGAAATCATTTCCGGCACGCAAAGCCGCCGAGCCGTCGGAACTGTAAAAGGGATAGACATCCAGCTTATATGGTATCTTGTATTTGTCGGCCAGGCTTACCAATGTTTTCCTGAATTCATAATCATAAGGGCCGGAAGAGTCTTTCACACAAATAGAGCAACTGTATTCATCACCCTCACAGGCATCACCCAGCACTCCCATATCAATGACCAGGAGCTCTTCCACTGTCTTAGAATATCCGGCAGTGCCTCCGTGACCCACTTCTTCGTAGTTGCTGAAAAAAAGTTCCACCGGTGCTTCAATCCTTTCTTCCTGCAAGCGACGGGCTATTTCAAACAACACATAACAACCCGCCTTATTATCCATAAAACGGGATTTGATAAAACCGTTTTTGTATTCCCGGTAACGGGGCTCAAAACAAATGATGTCTCCTGTGCGGATTCCCAGCTTTTCGCAGGATTTTTTATCTGTCACCACCTCATCCAGGCGGATGTGCATCGTATCGTAATTCCGCTTTTCCGTTTCTCGCATGTCGTTGGCATGGGAAGAGGGGTTGTTCAGCAGGAGGGTGCCGGTATATACTTTCCCATCCAGTGTATGTACATTCACATATTCCCCTTCGGCACTCGTCAGCGAGGGGCCGCCCAGTTTGGAAAATTGCAGCGTGCCGTCGCACTTGATACCCGATACAATTGCACCCAAGGTATCAACATGTGCCGCAATAGCCAGCACGGGCGACTTACCCAAAGCACAGCGAACAGCGCCCTTGTGCGTGTATTCCGGTTTTAATCCGTAAGATTGCAGCAGGCGAAAGATATAACTACAGGCTTCTGCCGTATAGCCAGTAGGGGAATCAATCTGTACCAGCTCTTCGAGTGTTTTGTATGGCGACATATACTTTAACCTGATATTTGTTTTTCAAATATAGGTAAAAAAAAGCGGTGCTTTTTCTTAACTTGGCTGCGCTTAATCACTTGTATTATGAACAGAATTTTTTCTTTATTCGTCGCCCTCTTTCTTTCCACCGGCACTTTTGCACAGAATGCATTTATCAAAGACAGCCTCGATAGCTATATACAGCGGGAGATGAAAGCCTGGAACATTCCCGGCGTAGCCGTAACCGTGGTGAAAGACGGCAAGGTGCTTGTCTGCAAAGGGTATGGCACAAGGGAAACCGGAAAGACTGATGAGCCCGTGGATGAAAACACCTTGTTTCAGATTGCTTCGAATACGAAAGCCTTTACGGCCACCTCTATTGCCTTGCTGGTATCCCAGCACCGGATAAGCCTGGAAGATAAAGTCACCAAATGGATGAAGGACTTTGAATTGAAAGACCCGCTGGCCACAGGTGATGTGCGGGTGCGCGACCTCCTCTGTCACCGTCTGGGTTTCGAAACCTTTCAAAGCGATATGCTCAACTGGGGATGTAACCTGAGCCGCAAAGAAATCATCACCAACCTGCGCAACGTCACCCCCGTCTACCCTTTCCGCGCGCATTACGGATACTGCAATGCCGGCTTTCTGACAGCAGGGGAGTTGATCCCGCTCGTCACCGACACCACCTGGGATGATTTTTTAAAATACCATTTCTTTCAACCCCTGCAGATGACACGCACCTCCACCACCTGGAGCACCATTCATGCCGATAAGAATGCCTGTGTCGCCTATACCATGGTAAAAAACAAACTCGTTGCGATGCCCTTTGTGAATGTAGATAACCTGGGCCCTGCCGCATCCATCAACAGTTGTGTGAAAGACCTTTCTCACTGGCTCCTCCTGCAGCTCGACAGCGGGCGCTATGAAGGAAAGCGCATCGTCCCTTTCTCTGTGCTGCAAAACACCCGCAGCTCCAACATTGTTGTGCGCGACCAGAACAATCCTTATTTCCCAAACAAGCATTTCGAGACCTATGGACTTGGCTGGTTTTTGGAAGACTATAACGGTAAAAAAATAGTCAGTCACGACGGTGGGGCCAACGGTTTTGTAACAACCACCTGTGTCGTTCCGGAGCTTCACCTGGGTATTGTCGTGCTCACGAATACAGATGCCAACAGCTTTTACGGCGCACTCCGTCAGCAAATCATAGATGCTTATATGGGTCTTCCTTACCGCAACTACAGCCAGTATTACCTCCAGCGCCAAAAACCAGGCCAGGAAAAAGAAGCAGCCGCGTTGCAGGCACAGGAGGAACAGGTAGCCAAAAAGAACAAACCCGAACTTCCTTTGAAAGCCTATGCCGGGCAATATCACAATGTGGTATATGGAGACATCACCATCAAGGAAGAAAAAGGGATGCTGAATATTTATTTCTCCCATCATCCGGCCCTCATCGGTCACCTGGAGTTGCTGGAGAAAAACGAATTCCGCTGCACCTACTCCGATCCGGAATACGGTGTTAAAGTGATTCCCTTTACGGTGAGCGATGGAAAAGTAAGTGCAGTGAGTGTTTCGGTAAACGACTTTATCGATTACATGTCGTACGAATTTAAACCCGCACCCTGATTCAGTTTGTTAATCCTCCATTCTTATGACGGAATATACCAAAGACAATTACACGGTGAGCACGGATAAGACCCGGCTCGATGCCGATGCCATCCACGACTACCTGAGCAACCACAGCTATTGGGCCAAGGGACGTACAAAGGAAAGCGTGCTGCGTACGATCGATCACTCGCTCTGCTTCGGTTTATATCACGACCGTGAGCAGGTAGGTTTTGCCCGTGTGATTACCGACTACACCACCTTCGGTTACCTGGCCGATGTATATGTGCTTACCGGTCATGCTGGAAAAGGGCACGCCCGGTGGTTGATGGAGGTGATCATGCAACATCCGCAGCTCCAGGGCATGCGTCGTTTTATGCTCGCCACACGCGATGCGCATCCCCTCTATGAAAAATTCGGATTCAAACCCCTCTCCCAGCCTGAACGGTGGATGGAGATCTTTAAAGGCTAGCCCAGCACCTCTTCCAGCACAACATGCGATTTGATCTCTTTTACCGTAGCGATATGCAACTGGTAATACTCGATGATTTTGCGTAGCAGTTCCCTTCTGCGAAAAGTAGTGATGGGAAGGCTGTGTGCGTTTTCAAAGTTGGCCCCCAGCACCTGGGCAAAAGCCAGTGACACTTCCGCTGACATAAAATGAGCATGTGAAGGTTCGTGACCTTGAAATACTCCTTCCGTCAGATTGAACACCGGCGTATCGGCCGACCAGGTGCCGTGCGGAGAAAAACCCAACAAGCCCGCCAGCTGTGCAAGAAACACCAGGTGGAAATTTGCAGGGCTTTCGGTACTCAGATCGAGGATTTGCAGGGAGTGACTGATAAACTCAAAAAGTGCTTCGTGCGGCTCTTCTTCCCGTATGGCTTTGTATAACACTTCATTCAGGAACAACAGCACCGAACTCTTCGCGATGTCATAGGGAATGGTGTTCCAGGGGTGAGCAGGAAGCAGGTCGCTGATGCGGTGCATGTGACTCTTCTCCCGGTTCGTCACATTCATCTCTACCAATGCCAATGGCTGAAAAGCACTTGCTTTCACTTTCGCCCGCTTCGCATGCACTCCGTTAACAAGGTAGGAGCGCAAGCCAAAGAGCTCGGTGAAAATATGTACGATGATGCTGGTGTCGGAGTAGCGGATGGTACGAAAAACAATGCCTCTGGTTTTATGGAGCATGGGCAATGTGGGACAACCGTCGTATTAATTAATAAACAGAATCTTGGTGACGAAGGTTTGCTTCCCGTCGGAGTCGGAACAGAAAACGATGTATACCCCTGTATGGGCCCGTTCTCCTTTAAAGTTCTTTCCGTCCCAGATAGCCTGTCCTCCCAATGCCTTGGTCTGGAAAATCAGGTTGCCGGTGATGTCGGTTATTTTCACATCGGCATTGGTGGTCAAACCGGCGATGGCAATAGGGCCTTCGTAATCGTGCTTGACCGGGTTGGGGTAAGCATACACATCGTTGAACCCGCTGTCTCCATCGGTGGCCGTGCTGCGGTAAGAGACAACCCCTTTGTCGGTACCGATAAAAACCTCTCCGTTCTTTCCGTTGATCGTGATGGCATTGATGGCGTTGGATAAAAGGGGACTGTTGTCTTTGTTGAAATTCAGGATTTGTTGTGTCCCATCCGCCGACATGAGGTAGATACCTCCGCTGGCTGTGCCTATCCATTTGCGGTTCGCTCCGTCAATGGCCAGGGCAGTGACCGTTTGTGTGCCCATCAGAATCTGTACGTGAATGCCTTGCTGGATCAGGATCTGCTGGGCATCGTAACCCGAGTTCGCAAACATGTTATCCGGGTTGTAGAAAACAGCTATACCGGCATCTGTTCCCACCCATATCTGCTGGTTGGCATCTTCTACCAGGCAATACACTTCCGTTCCGGGCAGTCCTCCTGTTCCGGGAGAGAAGGTCAGGTGACGCAAACGGTCGTCGTTCGGGTTAGAGATCGTTCCTTTATCATCGTATATCATCATACCTCTTCCACGCGGCAGGATGGCCCATTTCAGTCCGTTTTGTCCTACCAGGATTGGTCCTATCTCAATGTTACCCGCTTGTAAAATAGAGGTACAGTCGAACGCATGCCAGGTGCCGGCGGCATCAAAGCATTGAATCATATAGGGGGTGAACAGGTTCGTCATCCACAGGTTTCCATTCGGATCGTAACACATGCCTCCTATAGCAGTCAGCGTATCGGTCGGAGAAATCGGTCGGAGCGTGCTGTTGCCTCTGTTATAACTCCATACACGGCCCATTATATTGTTATTGAATTCAAATACTCCGAAGCCCAGTGAACCAAACATGATATGACTCGAGTTACGCGGGTCGATGGCTGCCGACAGAAAATCGTAGTCTGTTCCCAGAATCGCATAGTCCATGTAATTCAATGTCTTCCAGGTCTCATTCACAAAGGTGCTGATACCGGCATTATTATACATATTGCCCCAGTTGTCGGCATGAGCACCGGGAGCCATGGCTATCACGCCGCTGTTGCTGGTCAACGCATAACAATCATACCGCTTGGGACCATTCGGGAAATAGTTTTGTCCGCTGTAGTTGTTGTGTGCATGTACCAAACCGTAGTAGCTGTCACCCACCCACACTTCGATAGGACCCGCCGCCGTTTTTATCGCCATATTCGGGTTCATGTAACCAAACGGGTATTGGGCAATGGCATTAATCTTCGAGAAGGTGGTGTCATAAACGGCCAGGTACTGGTTGGTGGCAGTCACGATAAAACCGTTATCCACTTTCAAACTGTAACAGCTCATCCCCTGATCAAAAATCTGCCATTTGTTAAGCGCTGGTGTGAACTGATAAATCGTGTCTTTATTGATTGAACCGGCACCGTTTGTCTGCAGGTAGGAATAACACAGCAAGACCGACCCCTTTATATAAGCAATCTGGTTATAAACACCGTTTGGCAAGGCATGTCCTCCCTTGCCGGGCAGCACGGTCCAGTTGTTGAAATCGCTCAGGTTGGGCGAACTCAAAGAAGCCTGGTAAACGGTATTGGTGGTGGCAGCATACAGGTTCTGACCGTCGGAGGTGACGCCCAGTACATTCACATAGGTGGAATTCGGACCGATAATATAGGTGGCACTCACCTCCATCTTATCCGTGTCAAACACCACAATGCCGAAGCCCGTTGCCAGGTAAGCATATTGGTTGGAGAAAAAGATACCGTTGATAGTTTTGTTTCCAATAAGTGTAGATAGCTTGATATCGGGCACATTGGTAATGGCTTTTTTGAGTACCACATCCAGGTTACCGTCGGTATAGGCGATGATAAGCTTGCCGTTATATGGATTATAACTGATGGTGCTGATGTCGATATCCGACAGGCCATTTACTTTAGAGAGACGCTCGAGTGAATTGTCGGCCTTGACCAGGGCAAACACCCCGCCGGAAGCGGCAGCATACACCCTGTCGGGGCTTTCTGCCACGGCAATGATATTGGAATATGGCAGGTGATCCCTCCACTGACCCACACCGGGAGTCTGCGCAGCGATTACACTACCTATAAGAAGGGCAAACAAAGTTTGAAAAACACAACGCATGTAGGGCTTTTCCACAATTATACGGTTTAATAGCGAGAGTCTAAACGCTAAATTTCCGCATTTTATTGCGCTTTTGCAAAAAACAGGGGTATCGTTGGGGTTTTTAATATCTTTGCACCCTGTTTTTCGGTGATTTACCTGATTCACAGTCGCGTTTATTGGTTCCGTAGTTCAATGGATAGAATGAGAGATTCCGGTTCTCTTGATGGGGGTTCGAATCCCTTCGGGACCACAGAAGGTTAGAAACCCTAAAGGATAAACAGAGCGGAGAAACAGAGCGATTCGCCTGTTGTGAAAACAAAAAAGCCTTCATTTCAAATGAAATGAAGGCTTTTTTATGGAATAGACCTTCGAAATACCATACAAGCTTTTCGCATACAGATCGAACGATTTTCCCTAAGAATTCCAGAAAGATATTGCCGACGGCATAATTTAAATTGACCCAATTAAGATCGGATTCAAAAGACCCCTTACTTTTTGTATTGTTCATCTGTAACTTGCTCCATCCAGTCAACAGGTGAACCGTTTAATTTTTCCTGGATCGCGATGTGGCTCATAGCTGTAGCAGGTGTGGCTCCATGCCAGTGTTTTTCCTGGGGTGCAAAATAAATCACATCACCCTGACGGATTTCTTCAATTTCTCCCCCTTCGTGTTGCGCCCAGCCAAAGCCTGAAGTAATGATTATCGTCTGACCAAATGGATGCGTATGCCATGCCGTACGTGCTCCTGGCTCGAAAGTGACAAGTGCCATTGCCACACGGGATGGTTCAGGCGGATTCATGAGCGGGTCAATTCTTACCGCTCCGGTAAAATACTCTGCGGGACCTCTAGCTGATGGTTGCGAACCGTTACGTTTAATTTCCATATCTATATAAGTTACAAATTAAAAAACTTGCTCAAATGCGCAGGATAATTCTCCAGGTCCTTTGCTATGTCTCCATTCTTAAAAATATCAAAGCAATTATAATCAGGCATTACATCATATCCGCAAAAGGCATAGTTACTGGTGATGTGCAGGAAAAGATCTGACGTGCTTTTACCTTTGAATAATTGCTGCTCAGGATTATTAAACGCTACTGCCGGAGCATTCCAGGTAGCACAGATCATAAATCTTTTATCCTGCATGTGTCCTCCTGTACCGTATTGCTTAGCGGAGTTTGTCCTTGTTCTTCCATCATCATCGAGTAGTTTTTTACTAAACAACCCACTATTGAAAACTTCATCCACATACTTTTTATAGATCCAGGGTGCACCAAACCAGTTTACAGGTGTTTGTAAAATGACGATGTCAGCACTTACGTGCTTTTCCACTTCCTCATCAGGGTTATATCCTTTTTCAATTTTTGTTTCTAAAACCTCAAATGATTTTGATATGAAAAACTCCTTTGCAAGCTGAACAAATGAATTGTTCAGCTTGCCTTCTGTCCAATTGGGATAGGTTAAATGTGTATTAATGAGTAGCGCTTTTTTTGTTTTTTCCATGACCTGAAATGCTAGAATTGCTTACCAGCACAAAGGTAGAACAACCAATTGCGATGAGGTAACAATTATCGAACCGATCCTTAAGGATTTCAAACTTTATGAGACCGCAAGGTCGTAGGGTTGGTTCCTGTCATTCGTTTGAAGTAATTATTGAAATAGGACGGGTATTCAAATCCAAGTGCGTAGGCCACGTCTGCGACATTCCAGTCTGTATGCTGCAGCAGGGCCTTTGATTCACTGATGATTCTCTCTGCTATATGCATAGTAGTAGGCTTACCGGTAACTTCTTTCACCGATCGATTCAAATAATTTGTGTGTATGGATAAATGCTCTGCAAAATCCTGTGCTGTTTTTAATTTTAATGGATGTTCAATACTCTCTATTGGAAACTGCCTTTCCAATAGGTCCAAAAAAACAGCAGTAACCCTCTGAGCAGCATTTTTCTCTTTAGGAATATTCTCGGATGGCTGTAATTTCAATGCTTCATGAATAATCAATTGGATATAGTTACGGATCATTTCATCTTTAAAAGCGTAACTTGTATCCTGTTCCTTAATAATCCTTTTAAATATTTCGGATATGTCCTTCTTCTGCCTGGCATTTAACTTCAAAATGGGCGTACCACCTATCTTAAATAAAGGCGAATGCAACAAGCTTTCTGAACGCTCACTAAATTTTAAAAATTCCTCTGAAAAAAGGCAAGCATAACCGTCCATACTTGGTTTCAATACTTCACAGGAGTATGGAATTCGGGGGTTACCAAAAAACAAAATTGTTTCACTTGTTTCAAAACTCCTGTCTGCATAATGAAACAAATACTTTCCAGAGGTCAGGCTTATTTTGTAAAAGTCCTTGCGACTATAGCTGTGCCCTGTTGAGTAACGATCCACAGCATACGCTTTAAAGCCCTTTAACTTCAGTTCAGTATTAAAATCCATTGAACGAAGTTAAGAAAATCAAACTTAAAACAGAAACGGGTCCGGAAATGGTGTCCCTCTTGTTTCACCCAAATCCCGTCTGAAGCTATCCAATTACGTTGTTTCCTTATTCCGGAATCAATATTTTTACAAAGTCATTGATGGGTTATTAGAAAATTAAAATCGCACTATGCCACAGGAAGTAAAAGACTTCAGGAGTATCAGTCCGTCTGCAAAATCGCTTTTAAGGCTGAAGGCCTATACCAACATACCATACGCCAACCAAACAGCAGAGCTGATGCAGGGCGCTGAAATATTTGACCTGAACTTTGATGATAAAGATTTCTGGTTTTGGATCCGAGTGATGCATTTTGAAAGCAGGTATTGGAGTATTGATCAGTTACTGGCTCAGACGAGCAGTACCAACATACTCGAGTTGTCATCGGGTTATTCCTTGCGCGGACTGGATATCTGCAATAGAGATGAAAAGATACATTACATCGATACGGATCTGCCTGCAGTAATCGCACTGAAACAAGGTATGATCACGAAACTGAATTTAGACAAAAATGTGAAAGGCAAATTTGAAACGATACCATTGGATACAATGGATGAGATTGCATTTAACAAAGTAATAAACCGGTTTGATCCCGGACCCTTGACTATCGTAAATGAGGGTTTATTGATGTACCTGAATACAGCCGAAAAGAAACAATTATGCTCCACCATACGCAAGGCGTTAAAGCAACGGGGCGGATATTGGATCACTGCCGATGTGTATGTGAAGCGTTCGGCAGAAATGAAGGGCACGTTACCACAAAGTAAAAGTGAGGCTGCCTTCATGGAGCAGCATCAAATTGAAGAAAATAAATTTGAAAATTACGATGGTGCCCGTGCCTTTTTTGATGAACAAGGATTTGAATTCGTGATGGAAGCGATACCTGATTATCAGAAGCTAAGTGTGATGCCACATCTGCTGAAAGTTCTGCCAGAAGAAGTCCGTAACAGCAAAGAGCCACCACCTAAAATACAAGCAACGTGGATGTTAAAGGCAAGTATTACAAAATGACTCCGTTCATTGAATTTTAGTCGAAAATCATTTTTTGATAATCTGATTCAACTGAATAGTCGAGGCAGATCTTGTTCAGAAAATTTTCCATCAGGCGGAAATTATAACGGCTTAGCATTTTAGGATGAGAAATAAACTGAACGAAATTACTCTCCAGAATAAGTTTGGAGTACATCTTGGCTCTTCGCATATTAAGCGTATCAAAGGTTGCTAATTCAACATCAAGATGTTGAAGAGTTGCAGCCACTTCTTTTTCTTCCGGAAGTGTATTTTGAACCGCACACAACCCGTCTCCTGAAGTTTCCCGTAGCTTTTCAGGAACCAGTTTGAGTAATACTCTGTCTTTTAAATTTTCGTAAACTCCTGGTGCTGGAATCGTTGAAATCGTAAATTCCCTAAAAGGTCCAGGTTCTGGTTGTATTACGTTTTCGTTAAAAGTATATGTTCCGGGAAGTACGAGCTCCGTCCTGAAATCGAAATCCTGAGCGCTTGAACGACAGTGAATGCCAGGAACTACTGTAAAATCGTATTTGATACCATATTCTTTAAAATACTCTAAAAAATCACAGATCGGCTGGATACTCCAGCCCCCTGCCCTATAGCCTTCAATCCGAAATTCCGGCCTAGCGGAATGGATCAATTCACTCAGGAACGTCATAGAATCCTGAAACATCTTCTTCCTATCTATTAAACTGAGGCTCTTGAACGAATAACGCGTTACATCACGCAGATCCCATTGGTTGAGATGAGGCAGATATTCGGCATCCAACCAATGCGGATGAAGGTGAGGAAATACATAATGTCCTTGTTTAACAATGTCTATAAGTTGAGTCTTTATCTCTTCCAGGTCATTTTCAGCTTGTCTGTTCCCATCCTCTGCAATTTCTCTCAATCTTAGCAGATAGGTTGTATCGACAAAGAAGATAAGCTTCAGCTTTTTATATCCGAAAATATCAAGTATTTTTTTCGTTGGTTCGATCAAACATTTCGAAACACTGCCACTTCTCTCTCCAAGATATAGTTCATAATCAAATGTGAATAGAATCTGTTTCATCTATTGAAAATATCGTTAATTGTAAAACATATTGGTTATCAGTCTATAAATTAACCTTATCAGGTAAATGAGTCTGACTCAAACTTCAAAGACAATGGTCGATCTATTTGTTCCTTTCCTGATCAATAATATCGCCTGCTAGGTGAATACCTCTCATTTTCTGATAAAGGCTGAGGACCGTATCGTAACAAAGGCACTTCAAGGGATTAATATCCTTTTTCCAAAGCACACCTTTTTCGAGCGTCGACCCAAACCTTGACTTAAATTGCTGAATACCAGCTAAGCGGGTTCCAACGACAGAACTCAGGCGCGCTCCTACAAAATCATAGCGCTTCACACCTTCAGCCTGCATGCGGCAAATCAGTTCCCAATGAAGGTAATTTACAGCTCCATTAACGGTCATTTCATCGGCTGAAGATCCAAACACATACCAGGCGGCATAACTTCCGTATGGCATAAGCAAAGCTCCCAGTGGTAAATCCTGAAAATAAGCTACCGCACAAATCATCCTGTTTTCACCAAGGCAATTATAGAAAAGCTGGAATTCTTCCAGTGATTCACAATACATCGAAGAGCGTTTCATCGTGGACTGGTACAAACGGTAAAAAACTTCGAGCTGATCACTTCCAGATTTTACCAGCACTCCGTGTTTTTGTGCATTGCGAATCACATTACGGTGTTTACCATGAAGGTTGTCCCACAACATTGTTTGGGAAACATCTTGAAGTTGGAGAGAATAAGTGCCGAAACCACAAGCGATACTCTGTTTAGGACTACCCTGAAAAACGACATGAGTTGGCGGCTGGCAAATACGATCGGCCAGATGCTTTTGTTTAATGTAACGGATCAGTTCTTCAAGAAAAAGCATTTCTTCCCCAGCCTGCATCTGCTTTCCATCTAACAGAGGTATATGCAATATCTGAATGAGTGTGAGGAAGCTAGACTTAAACTTTTTAACTGGTAAAAGCTTCCTGCCATCCTCTGAAGCAAACAGGAGCCATTCCCCTTTCCCGCTCTTTTGAATAAAAGAAGCATATCCATCCCAAAAAACGAATGGTAAGAAATCCCGCACCTCTCGAAATCCAGAAAGCGAATTGCAATTATCCGCGGTGAATAGCTTCATGTGTTTAATTCCTTCCTGCTCAATTTTTCTATATATCTTATGTTTTTATGTTTTTATGTGATATATATTTATTCCTAAACAACTCAATTTTTCAGGTTTTCTAATCTGAATGAAATGCGTTATGCTCCAAAAGATAAAATCTGCAAATTGAATTCTAATCGGTATAAATATACGTACAAAAGTAGATTGCCCTTACCAGTAAATCAATTGATGGCTACATATTTTTATTTCTTTCCCACCCGATCTCCACCAGATTATTGTTATTTGCTTTAAAATTACACATTAATCTTTATTTTATAATTCTATTCTAATCCTGATGATCGAAAATCGGTTATAAATATTAAATTGAATATCAAAGTCTTCAGTCGAATGGAATGCCGTTTTCCAGCTAGGAACACTAAATTCATTGAAAAAATTTATCTGACCAGAGGGATTACTCTTCAATTTGATTACCTATTTCACTAGACAGAATTCTATAAATGATGAATACTTATCTCTGAAAGACGCGGTTTATTCCAACGGCTGTATTCTTTTTTCTTACGACTTGAGAGCGTATTGGTCGGATTTATTTATTCTATTTGGAAAGTTAAACCTTTCCCGTTGCCCGGAATCCGACCAACAAGACATCATCTCTTTGCCGGCCAGCTCCTTTCCATGTAATGAATTCGGTTTGAAGTCTTGTTAATTGTTGATCACATGAAAGAGCAGCTATTTCTAAAAAGAGTTTTCTCAACCCATTCCGAGAGAACTTTTTGTTTTCGGCTCCTCCATTCTGATCGGCATAACCATCGGTAAATATATAAATCATGTCATTTTCATGGAGGGTAATTTCCTGCTGATGATAGCGTTGGCCGGGACGGTCGCCGATAGAAGATTTATCCACCGGAAAAATGTTCATTTCCGAACCGGAAACAACACAAATATCATTTTTGGCTCCGGAATAGGTCAGTGTGCTTTTTTGTTTGTCTAGCCGGCAGAACGTGATGTCCATCCCGTCACTCCCGCGCCCCTCTTCATTTCCAGTTAATTTATGGAGAATTTGTTCGTTAATATATTCTAATATACGGCTTGGATCAGTCAACCCATTGTCCTTCACCGCCGACTCCAGTACATCATAGCCCATCATACTCATCATGGCACCCGGAACTCCATGGCCCGTACAATCTACCACCGCAAAAAACAAGTGTTCGCCTGACTCATGCCTCCAGTAAAAATCTCCGCTCACTACATCCTTGGGGACAAAGAATACAAAATGTTCTTTCACTTCCCCGGGAACTAAGAGTTGGGCAGGAAGAAGAGACTCCTGTAAGCGCTTAGCATAATTGATGCTCTCTTGAATTTTATTACTCTTCTCTTCCACCAATTGCTTCTGCGCTTCGATGACTTGATTCTTCTGATACAATTGGATATTGGCCCTTCTTTTTTGCTTGTTGTTACGGAAAATTAATGCCACCAGGATCACCAGCATTGTAAGAAATACTCCTCCTGACAACAGGACAATCCGATGCTTTCTCGCCTCTTCTCGGTTAAGCAATTCTTTCTTTTCAAGCTCCGCATTCAGGGCAGCCTCCTTTTTATCAAATTCATAGTTAAGTTCCTTCCGGGTAATTTCTTTGTTTTTTTCGATGTTGTACAGGCTGTCTTTCAGTGAGACGGAGAGCTTATATTGCTCCAATGATTTTACCGGCTCACCGAGCTTGCCGTAAATTTCACTCAGGGCCAGGTGCTGACTTTTTTGAAGTTCCAGCAACGCTACGCTATCTGAAATAGCCAGAGCAGCCAGCAAATGAGCTTCGGCCTCTTTGAGCTTACCCAGTTTCAATTCAATGCCGGCAATGTTCTCATACTCTTCAGAAATGTTCAGTTTCAGTCCGACCTGTTTGGAAATTTCCAGGGACTTGCTAAAATTGGCCAAAGCATCCGGATATTTTCTATTTATAGCGTAAAGCCTGTTCCCTGCAGCAAGGGCCGAGTCGCCCTGCCCTTCTTGAATATGACCCATTCCGGTATGCTGTGTTAAGCGGCCCACGGGATCACCAACCTCTTCGGCAATTTTCAACCCTCTCTGAGCATAGGCCATGGCCAGGGAGTATTTCTTTTGAATTGTATATAGACCACTGATATTTCCAAGGCAAAGGGAGATCCCGTCTACATTGCCCATTTTTTCGTTCAGGGAAAGGGATCTTTGATAATATTCAATTGCTTTTGAAAAATCTTTTTGTCTTTCATATACAATACCCAGGTTTCCCAATGCGTGAGCGCATCCCAGTTTGTCATTCAGCTCTTCTTCTATTTTCAATGCATCGAAATCGCAGTTGATGGCTTTGGCATAGCTACCCATATTCGCATAAATAACCCCCATGTTCCCCAAAACTGATCCTACTCCACTGGTATTCCCCGTCTCCCTCGACAGCTCCAACGCTTTAAAATCATATTCGAGGGCTTTTTGATAATCTCCTATATCTTGATACTGGACTGAAATATTGCTCAGGTTCCCGGCAATATTCAGTTTATTACCAATAGATTCATTCATTTTTAACGCTTTGAAATAATAATCCAATGCGCGGGTACACTCTCTTCTATCCCCATAAATAACACCTATGTTGTTGTATATACGGGCAATTGCCGAACGGTCTTTCAGTTTCTCGCACACGAGCAGGGCAAGTGAATCATATATCAGCGCAGGATCGTATTTCCCTTGCATTTCGTGTAGGATACCAAGCAGGCGGTATGTCTGCGCCAACCCTTCCTGCCCTTTCTTCTCCTCCACCGGAATAAGCGATCGGCTCAGGACCTGAGATAGGGAAAGTGCCTCAGAACAAAGTAAAATGGCGGAATCTGGGTTGCTGCGTCTTAAGATTCCTGCCATTTCGTTGAGCAGGCGAACGCGGGTCGAATCAGCCTTTGCGTTTTTCAGGGTGATTAAGAGGGACTGCAATCTGGTTTGACTGTCCGGGGCAGAACTCCCGGAATTTGACGGAAGGGTGTTCCCTCCGGTGAATATAGTGCAGGAAAAAAAGAGAAAATATAGCAGAACAGCTTTCTTCATGGCGTTTTAGGAGTATGCTTGACTTGTCCGTCGTTATTTCGCGGTAAGAAAAGAATGGTTACGAATACTGCCCGGAAGTTTGCGCTGATTCCCTGGTTTATTTCGATTTGTTATCCGGATAACTTATACCCGGACCGAAGAAACAGGCATTCTCTTTTATTTTGCCTTCTTTAAATTTAAAATACTCCGTGTTCCGGAATACTCTCCCATCATTCGTCCAGCCATTATAGGTTACAAACGCATCGTCTCCATCAACAATAAGCTTTTCAATATCAAACTTTTTAATGCTGGATGAGTTAGGCCAGCACCTTTCTTTGTAGGTATTCAAATCGATATGATCGTCATTGGGACTATTGAAAACAAATCCATCGGCCAGAAGGGAGGTCAACATCTTCCAATCTTTTTTCTCATACGCGGCATAATAATCTTTAATGCTTTTCTGGTTGGCCTCCCGGTTACCTTTATTGGCACAACCTGTGACAAATAAGAACAGGGCAATCGCAAATACGTTTACGATACCATTTTTTCTGAGTTTAGTTATCATGTTTTTTTTTGATTACAACAGGTTTGGGTAATGCGCTACTTATTGTGAAAACTAAAATAATGAAAAGATCCCGAAAAAGAAGATTTATCCCGCATTTAAGCAAAGATGGTTTTTTATATTGTCTAACAATGAGTAAATTTCATCCAGCATCCAATGCAGGCCGATTACTTTTTGACAAAAACAGTTTTTCATGAAATCAACAAAAATGCTTTTTATTTTTTGCTTTTCTTTTCTGGGTATTCAGTACCTGCCTGCACAAAAGTTTTTCCGCGATCAGCCGGGTAAGCATCCGAAAACCTTAAAAGAGGCACAGCTCCAGTTTGATGCCTGGGCAAAGAAAACCGATCTGAAAAACGCACGGAACTGGAAATATTACAAACGCTGGGAAAATGAAATGCAGTACCACACCGATTCTACGGGCGAACCGGCCAATCCCGCTATCTTCATCAACGAAGCAATCAAATACACCGCAAACAAAGGTAAACCTTCCTCCTCTGCTTTTTCGGCTTTTGCCTGGACTCCAGCCGGTCCCAATACCGTCCCAACAAATGAAACAGCGTATATGGAAAACGGCATTGGCCGCATCAATTGCATCGCCTTTGATCCGACAAATGCGAACACATATTATGTGGGTGTAGCACAAGGAGGCCTTTGGAAGACCATCAATAACGGTATCAGCTGGAGGCCCCTGACAGACAACCTGCCCATCCTTCGCATCAGCGATATCTGCATTGATCCGGCAAACCCGAATACAATCTATATATCCGTATGCGATTTTGAATACATTGACTTCAACCTGATGGTTGGTGGCGTGAAGCGTAACACCAGCGCTGGTCTGGGAGTATATAAAACAACCGATGGTGGAGCTACCTGGCAGGCTACCGGACTTACGTTCCAGCTCAGCAACGGCGATGAATCGCTCATACGACGGGTGCTGGTGAATTCAACCAACAGCAACAAATTAGTTGCTGCAGGAGTAAACGGCCTTTATCTTTCTTCAGATGCCGGAACAACCTGGACACGCCAGCTCGACTCCCTTTTTTGGGACCTGCAGCAGGATCCTTCAAGCCCGAATACCCTTTATGCGGCAACAGGATGGCTCGCCGGAGCGCTCACTGGTCACGCCGGGATATATAAATCAACCGATTTCGGAACGACCTGGTCCTTGCTCAATACCGGTATTCCTCCTACAGGCTCGGTACAACGTATCCGTATAGGCATTGCTCCTTCCGATCACAACTTTGTATATGCCATTGCTGTGGATCCCAATTCAGGCTTCTATGGGACATACCGCTCTACCAATGCCGGTTTGACATGGACCTATATCGCTCCCCTCCTGAATGTTTTAGATGGAGGTAACGGGACATCAACCGGTGGGCAGGGTACTTATGATCTTGGCTTTACCGTGGATGCAAAAAATAAAGCAACATTGTATGTCGGAGGTGTAAACCTGTATGTTTCTTCCGATTCCGGAAATACGTATAACCCCGCAGCTCACTGGACACTTCAATATGGCCCAACGATCCATGGCGATATCCATTTCATTGCCCAGCATCCCCTGACGAAGAGCATGTTCGTCTGCAGTGATGGAGGTGTCTACCGCGCTGACACGATTATTCCCCAACCTTGGTCTGCCGTGAACAACAATATCCCTTGGTCTACTGTCTGGTCACATATCAGCGATGGCATGCAAATATCTTCCTTATACCGCATCTCCAGCTCAAAAGGAACGACCGGACAGCTCCTTGCCGGAGCCCAGGACAACGGAAGCATGTATTTTGACGGAAGCAACTGGAACACCATTATCGGCGGGGACGGCATGGACAACTGGCTGGATCCGACAAACAGCCAAAACCTCATTGGTTCTGCCCAATACGGAAGCTTTTACTATTCGTCCCTTCAGGGAGTAACGAGCTATGCAATCAGTTCGAATGTAAACAACGAGAGCGGAGAATGGACAACACCGCTCACGGCAGATTACAACACTCCCGGAACCCTCTATGTAGGATATCAAAACGTTAATGAATCAATCAATGGAGGTAATAGCTGGTATTCATTAACCCCCTTACCCGATGTTCAGGCACACAACAATGAATTATCGGCCATTGCTGTTTCCTACTCCAATCCTCAAGTAATATACGCGGCTAAAAGAGTACGGTATGAATACAATGCGAATGGGAGCATGTATGTAACCAAAGACGCCGGCACCACCTGGACCGACATTACCGCAGGTCTTCCTCCTGCACAGTATTATACCGCCATTGATGTCAGCCAAAAAAACGAAAACACCGCTTATGTTTCGATTGCCGGATTCACTGCAGGATTTAAGGTATACGAAACCGACGATGGCGGAACCACCTGGCAGAACATTTCTTATAACCTCCCGAACATCCCCGTCAACTGCGTGAAGACAGTGCCAGGCTGCGACAGCGTGATGATCGCAACAGACCTGGGTGTCTATATCCTCAGCCGGGCAACCAATTCCTGGATCAACGAAAGCCAGGGGTTGCCGAATGTCATCGTAAGCGATATTGAATTCAACCCGTCTCTCCAAAAAGTTTACCTCACCACCTTTGGACGGGGAATCTGGGAAAGCGATGCCTCGTTGGGGATGGGCCCGAATGTCACTTTGGAAATCGGTGCTACGTTGTTTCCTTCACCCAACAACGGTTCTTTCAGCATCCGCATAACAGATACCAATCTAGCCACTCAGCCCTTTCAACTCGACATTGTCGACATCAAAGGAAAACTCGTGTACACGACCACTTTAGCAGGTCAAACTACTTATCCTTTAAAACTGAACCTGCTTTCGGGAATGTATTTTGCGAGAATAAAAGGGAAGAAACTTAGCGGAGTGAAGAGTTTTGTGGTGGAGTAATGTTGGGATATAAATCAGTAAGCTGCAAAGACCAATTAAACATAAGACGATCAATGTATTTGCAAATTGTATCCACACTCAAGTAAAAAGGTGCCTCTTCAGAAATGAGAGGCACCTTTTGTATGAAACAAAGCCAATCCTTCCCGTCTTGTCCTATCAATGACACCGTTTAATTTACACTCCCACTCAAGAAGTGAATTCATGACAGTTTTCTCTAAGAGGATGACCGATATCTCTAGCAATCGGTCAAATATCTCTAGATGGAGAACAAATATCTCTAACGATCGGACAGATATCTCTAGATGGAGGACAAATATCTCTAACGATCGGACAGATATCTCTAGATGGAGAACAAATATCTCTAACGATCGGACAGATATCTCTAGATGGAGGACAAATAGCTCTAACGATCGGACAAATATCTCTAACGATCGGACAGATATCTCTAGATGGAGGACAAATATCTCTAACGATCGGACAGATATCTCTAAGAGGAGAACCGATTGCTCTAAAGATCGGACAGATTTCTCCTGACAAGCAACTAATCCTACAGAAAACTGTCGCGTTTGACCCGGAGGGGGCGTTCAGCGTACTTTCCGGCATGCAATTTGAATAAATATGTATGTTTAATTGGTCTTTGCAGCTTACTGATTTA
>Ga0206918_1065_pt1 | contig 25539 bp, 20 predicted proteins | sample Alteio_BWOrgHeat_69_FD_152950 | JGI IMG/M metagenome (GOLD analysis project Ga0206918, IMG submission 152950) | Enriched cells from forest soil in Barre Woods Harvard Forest LTER site, Petersham, Massachusetts, United States -... | ecosystem: Environmental > Terrestrial > Soil > Temperate forest >... | reverse complement strand
CGAATAGACAAACAGGTTGGACTTAATATCCTGAAGCAACGCACCCGGTGCGATAAAGTTCGAACTCCAGAACTCGCCCATATCATACGCCGACGAGTACAATGCCTCCCCTACGATCTGAGCAAACCCGGGGTTCATCACCGAACGGAAATAGGTGCCCGTCGTATACATAAAAAAGGGCTCCACCGGCAGTAGGGACGCCCCGGGATTGTTGGGTGCATTGAGGTAATGGAATGTACTCCCTGACGCATTAACCGTCAGAAAATAGACAGCCGTGTCTGTCTCCAGGCTGGTATGCTGCGTGTGCTGATAAGCCGCATTACGATACAAGGCAGCGTCGGGCGCCCCGTCGTTCATCTGGCCCCAAAACTCGATATAGTCGCTGCTGCCCAATGTTCCGCCTGGGGCCGACGTGTATATGGGCACCTCTTTACCATTCCGGAATAACTGGAAATTTTGCACCGGTACGGCAGCGAGCCCGGCAGTTGCCAGCACAGACTGAGGTATGCGGTAAACCCCGTTGGAGCCTACCTTGAACTTGTAATAGGTATTGCTGAAATTGATCCACTCATTGTTATAAGGCTGAGCGGAAACTCCCAGGCCTAACAGTAAGAGGACAATTGTAAAAAAGTTTTTCATACGCTCTTGTTTATTCGGGTCACCGCGCCGGCACCCCTTTCTTCTCCTTTTTCCTCAGGTCGACCCTCAATGAAAAAACATTGGTATATAAGGGATAGGACTGATTGGCCAAATTGGTGAACGCATAATCGATCTGCACATCTCCGACCTTGAATCCCGCGCCTATGCTGGGCTGATAGATCCAAATCTTCCGCGAATTGGTGGTGTCGCGGTCATCCAGCACTTTCTGAAAATTGTCGATCCCGGCCCGCACGAAAAAGACGTTCCGGAAAGATAGTTCCAACCCAAGCCGCGGGTCGAGGCTGATCGGGTTGCTGCTGACAACGGTATTCCGCCGGCCGTCAAACGTCGCATCGACATCCGCTTCGACCATCAAGCTCAACTTCTTGTCAATGGGGATGCTGTAGGCACCGCCGAATATAAGCTGCGGCGCAGTCAGTTCGAGCGACTTACCGGGGATCATATTCTCGGTCTCATAGAAGATTTCCTGCACTGCCTGATCGAGCGTGAACGACCAGGCATTGAACGTCGTGGTAATGTCCTTCCCGACGATCCCGAGTTTCCAGCGTTTGCCTATGAGTTGGATCGCAGCATCAAAGCCAAATCCCCATGCATGGGCGAAATCACCCGCCTGCTGATAAATGATCTTGGCATTCCCGCCAAAATTCAGCAGGTTTCCATTTCGTAATTTGTTTTGTTGCGCCAGTGAAAGGATCAAAGCATAGTCCGCCGAGGAGAAGGTGGTGATATTGGAAAAATTGACCGAGCCGTCCGGCTGGACAAGGAATATCGTATTGGGAATATCGTCAACAGCAAACCGCAGCAGGGTAATGCCCAGGGTTCGCTTGTTGTCTTTGAGCGGCAACACCAGGTTGCCGAAATCATACTTACCGACCCCGGCAAAATATTCCGCATGCATCAGGCTGAGTTGCGGCACGTCCCGGACATTTGCCAACGCGGCCGGATTCCAGTAGCCCGCCGTCCCGTCCGTAACCGATGCAACCTGTGCATTACCCATGGCCATTCCCCGCGCCCCGGCGCCGATGTTGAGGAATTCATTCGAATATTGTGTGAATTGAGCAAAACCCGATAGCTGCGATAAGCACCCGGCGACAATCAACAAGGAGAATAAGCAAGTCTTACCCCGCATTCTTTTCAACATAAGCCAACGGTTATGGGTTTTTTGGCGGATATCCAGATATAACGGGCTTTTCATCAGTTTATTGCAGCAAAAAAACCCCTAAATTGCGCCCAAAATCCGGGGTAGAAAATGAAGCTGATCGAAGAATTAAAATGGCGCGGGATGATCCAGGATATCATGCCTGGAACGGAGGAACAACTGGCAAGGGAAATGACTTCCGGCTATATCGGATTTGATCCAACCGCGGACAGCCTCCATATCGGCAGTCTGGTGCCTATCCTCTTGCTGGTTCATCTGCAAAGAGCTGGGCATAAGCCAGTTGCACTTGTCGGTGGCGCGACCGGAATGGTCGGCGACCCCAGCGGCAAAAGCGAAGAGCGAAATCTGCTCAGCGAGGAGGTCCTCAGCCATAATCTCGCCGGCGTAAAAAAACAGCTTGAAAAATATCTCGATTTTAGTCCTTCCCTTGATAATGCGGCGGAATTGGTTAACAATTATGACTGGTTCAGGGAAATGCGATTCCTCGATTTCATCCGCGATATCGGCAAACATATTACGGTAAATTATATGTCCGCGAAGGATAGCGTAAAGAAGCGACTCGAAGGGGAAAACGGCATGAGTTTTACCGAATTTACCTACCAGCTTGTCCAGGGATACGATTTTTACTGGCTATATAGCCATAAAAATTGCAAGCTGCAAATGGGCGGCAGCGACCAGTGGGGCAATATTACTACCGGGACCGAGCTAATCCGCCGAAAGTCCGGCGGCGAAGCGTTCGCCTTTACCTGCCCGCTGCTGACCAAAGCCGACGGCGGTAAATTCGGGAAGACCGAAAAAGGCAATATCTGGCTCGACCCGGCAAAGACGTCGCCTTATGAATTTTATCAATTTTGGGTGAACGCTTCTGATGCAGATGCGCAAAAGTGGATCAGGATCTTTACTTTTCTGGATCGGGTTGCCATCGATACCCTGATCACCGAACATAGCCGCGATGCCGGCGCGCGTCATCTGCAAAAAACACTGGCCCGTGAAGTCACGACCTTCGTCCATGGGGACTCGGGATTTCAGCGAGCACTGGCCGATACCGAAAAAATATTCGCCAATCAGTCCGCTCCGGCAGAATCGCTCAGCGAAGTGGATCTCCAGTCGCTGGAAGGAATTGCGCGCTTTGATTGCCCGGCCGAGCGCCTGAAAAGCGGGATCGATGTGGTCGCCTTCCTCGCCGAAACCGGCATCATCGGCAGCAAAGGGGAAGCCCGCAAGCTAATCCAGGGCGGCGGTATCAGCATCAACAGGAGAAAGGTCGAAGACTTGCGACAGGCCATCGATACCTCCCTCCTGCTGCATGGAAAATATATCCTTGTTCAGAAAGGCAAGAAGAACTATTACCTGGTAACCGTCGCCTAGTCCCCCTTGGGATACTCGAATCCCGTGGACTGCTCCGTCGTTTTGATCGGCCTTACTTCGATCTTCGCCCCCCTGACAAAGGCAAACTCCGGATTACGCCTTGCAATGGCGACCGCCTCATCCAGGTCCTTTGCCAGAATGTGGTAGTATCCGACAATGATCTCCTTCGCTTCGTTATAGGGACCGTCTTTAAATGCTCCCGGCGTGCCGGAGACCATCTTTCCTTCCCGGACCAGGGGTTGTGCGCCCTTGAGGTTGCCTTTCTTCATGAGGTCTTCGATGTAAACCCGGCAGGCTTTGAGAAAAGCCTGTTGCTGCTCCGGGGAAAGGCCGGCCTTACCGTCTTCCCCATTTCTGATCAATAGCATGAACTCTTTCATTTGGAGATATTTTTATTGTTTTGCCCTAATGACAAACAAGATGCAATGCCAGGGACATGGGTCTTTCATATTTTTCGCTCCTTCATGCAAAATTGGCGTCTTTTTTCCAGCAATCCCTTCACGGAAGGTAACGGTGCCAATCCGATCGCATTTTCCAATGAAATGACGGCATTGTTATAATCACCGTTCTGTATAAAAAATTCCGCCTTTGTAGAATAAAACAGATGATAGGTTTTGAATGCCGGCTCGGATTCAATTTTTTCCAGTTCATCCAGAGCCTGTCTGGCGCCACTGACTTTTGAGATCGCAATGGCCCTGTTCAACAAGATAACGGGAGAATGGTCGATCCGTATCAGGGAATCATAGAGCGACAGGATGCTCTTCCAGTCCGTTGCGGCGTAATCCGGAGCGATACTATGTTGGAAAGAGATCGTCGCCAGGATAAATAGGCACTCACCCGATCGTTGTTGGTCGCCTGGGACAAGTGGGCAATACCGACATGCAGCATGTCTTTGTCCCACTTCGAACGGTCCTGCTCTGCCATAGTCAGCAGATTCCCTGCCTCGTCCTGGCGCGCCCTGAACCGCGAGGCGTTGATGAACATTAAAGCGAGGAGCGCATGGGCGTCTTCCTTGTGCTGAAAGGCAGGATTGGCGACGATGATCTGCGCCAGACGAATGGCTTCTTCGCAGAGCTCATACCGGATAAGCTCTTCTCCTTTTGAGGCACTGTAGCCTTCGTTGAACAGGAGATAGATCATCTCCAGGACCGTGTTCAATCGCGTCTCCAATTCACCGCCTTGCGGAATCTCGAACAACACGTTGGAGTCGCGAATACTTTGCCGCGCCCTGACCAGCCGCTTATGGATGTTGTCATCCGTCGTCAGAAAACTCCTGGCTATCTCGGCAATACCGAAGCCACAGAGGGTTTTCAAAGCTAATGCGATCTGGGAATCTGGTGAGATGGCGGGATGGCAGCAGGTAAAGATCATCCGCAGCTGGTCGTCCCGGATTTCCGCATCCGAAAACAGATCATCTATTTCCGGTCCGGAAGTGAGCCCGGATCGCGTCTCATACGACAAAGCCTTTTCATATTTGCGCCGGTACCCCTCCCGATTAATAATATTCAATGCCTTATTCCTGGCAACCCGGTACATCCACGCGGGCGGGTTGCTGGGAACGCCGCCAAATCGCCAATGTTCCAGCGCTTCCATCAGGGAATCCTGCACCACATCTTCCGCCAGCTCCAGGTTTTCTATTCCGAATACCCTGGTCAGCACGGCGACAATCTTGCCGGCCTCCTGCCTGAAGAGGTGATCGACGAGTGATGGTATGTCCATATTTTTCGGATGCGGCACCCTAGCTCAGCAACGCCGGAGTCTGGCGGTACGTCTTGAGCACCAGTTCCCCAAACAAGGTATTCGCCCACGCAAACCACTTGCGCGTATACTTCGATACATCATCCTTATGAAAGGACTCATGCATAAACCCCGTTCCCGCGTGACAGTGCTGCAATTGCTTAAGGCACGCCGAAACCTCCTGTGAGTCGTGACTGGTCAACGCCCGCACGATGATACTGATCGGCCAGACCATGTCGAGCCCCACGTGCGGGCCTCCGATCCCCTCTCCGGCCTTGCCCCGGAAAAAGAAGGGATTCGCCTCACTCCACAACATCCGGCGCGTATTCTGGTAGACGGTATATCCTCTCTTGTCATTGTTGAGGACCGACAGGTCCCCGCTAAAAAGCGTCGACTGCAGGTAGGGAAGTGCCAGCAGGCTCGGCACGTTGGCGTCATCCATCAGTGTATGATTGCCGAATCCGTCTGTCTCGTATGCGAAAACCTCTCCAAAGACCGGGTGCGTGACGATCGCATGTTCGTTTAATGCGTTCCCCAGATCGGTCTCCAGCGCGAATGCCGGCCTGTCCAGCTCTTTGCCGATGGCAAGTGTCTGGAGCAGCGTTCGCAGGTTCCGAAGGCTGCTCAGCGCGAAAAGGTTTGACGGGATCAGGAAAGGATAGATCGTTGCGTCATCGCTTGGCCGGAACATCGAATGGATCAACCCTACTTTTTTCGTCGGATATCCATATCCGCCCATGGGGACGCTGTCCGTGGCGTACTGGCTGTTGCGTTGAAAGGTGTATGGACCATGGCCGTCCTTCCGCTGTTGTTCACGGAACGTCTGCAGGACCTTCGCCATCGCAGCCAGCCAGTCGCCATCGAAGGGTGATTTGTCACCCGTCACCTCCCAATAGCCATAGGCCAGGCGGATGGGGTAGCAAAGGCTGTCGATCTCCCATTTCCGTTCGTGTATTCCCGGCTTCATATCGGTGACATCCGTCTTCTTCCATTCGCTCACGCGACTTGTGTCCTTATAGAATGCATTTGCATACGGGTCGCGCAAGATGCAGCTCGTCTGCCGATGGATCACTCCCCTGATCAGTTGCTGCAAGTCTTTATCCTCCTTGCACAACGTCAGGTATGGCCATACCTGCGCGCTGCTGTCCCTCAGCCACATCGCATCGATATCTCCCGTGATCACATAGGTATCGGGCTTGCCGCCTGCCGTCGTAAAATCGACTGTCGTATCGAGGGTGTTCGGAAAACAATTCTCGAATAGCCATCCGATCTCCTTATTGCCGACATTCTCGCGGACTTCCCGAATGATCTTCTCTACCGCCTGGCTTTTGAATTTCCGCCTGGCCGCCGGGATGCGCACCACCGGGAAATCGGCTGCGGACGCGGCCGCCCCGATTCTACTCCCTGCCATCACCGCTCCGCTCGCCAAAACCGATTGCCGAAGAAATGTTCTCCTTTCCATATCATATTTTTTTCAATGCTCCGCCTTTCCAGCTATCCCGCACACCATAATAGACAGCTATTCCGCACGCCGCCATGAACAAACCCAGCAACGCCGCAAGCCATCCCGTCGATATCCATACAAATAACCAGATGCCCACGGACAGGATCACCGGGATGGGGTACAGCCACATCCGGAATGGAAGATTTTCCGTGCCTTTTCGTCTTCGAAGCAAAACTACCCCGATCGCCTGCGCCACGAATTGAACCAGGACGCGCATCGCCAGAATAGCATCGATCGCGTGCTCCAGCTTTAGCAACAACGAAAAGCATAGACCAAGACCGGCCACAAATAAAAGGGACACATACGGAAAATCTTTCCGGGGATGCAGCCGTGCAAAAATCGGAAAAAAATTCCCATCGGCCGCCGCTGCATACGGCACTCTCGAGTAACCCAGAATGACCGCAAACAGTGACGCAAAGGCAATCCACAATACCAACAGGGTGGCGACCTTTGCGGTATGCGGGCCATAGACCTTCTCCATAAACAGGCTGATCACAAAATCGCTGTGCATGGCCTGTTTCCACGGAATCACTCCCACGATACTCCAGTTCATCAGCAGATACAGACAGGCAATACAAACGATCGAAATGAAAATACTCCGTGGGATATTCCGACCGGGGTTCTTGATCTCACCGCCGAGATGGCAAACGTTATAATAACCCAGGTAGCTGTAGATCGTCTTTACAGAAGCGTGGCCTAACAACCACACAAAGGACCAGCTGAAGATTCGCTGTCCCTCCTCCGGGAAGGGTGAATAGGGAACCTGGCGATGTGTTAACCCACTGACAATGATCCAGCCAATGGTGATGATGACCCCGGCCCATAAAAAGACGGATATCTTACCGATCGCCCGGACATTCCGATACAGCAAGGCCGTAATGATAATGACCACCAATGCCGAAACCGCCTTTCTTTCCCAGGGAGAACTAAGAGGTACCAGGTACGTGAAATAGTGTGAAAACCCGATCGCACCCGACGCCACCACGAGCGAGGACATCAGACAGGTCTGCCAGACGAACAGGAACGACATCAGCGCCCCTCCTTTCTTCCCGTAGGCTTCCTTCAGGAAATTATAACTACCACCCGCTAAGGGATAAGCCGCCCCCAATTCGCTCCAGATCATCCCGTCGACGAGTGCCGTAACGGCGCCAAAAACCCAGGCCCAGATAAACAGGTTGCTGGCCACCAGCTGAATGACCAGCGATAGCGTGACAAACGGTCCGATCCCCACCATGTCGATCATATTGATCGACGTCGCCTGTAGTAAGCTGATTTCTCTCTTCATGTGTAGGTCAGGCCTTGGCGAACTCCGTGATCCCGGCGATCAGCTTGTCAAGGTCCTTTGTAGTCGTATAAACATTGGGCGTTATCCGCACCCCTTCTACCTTTTCCCAGGTCAGGTTGGTAGCATGGATCTTGTAGTTGTCGAAAAGGTAATTGTCCAGCTGCCCTGCCGGCTTGCCTTCGATACGCACCACCCCGATCGCGCATCCGAACCCGGGTTTAAGGGAGGTATAAAACTTCACCTTGGGGATGTCCCTGACTGCGGACATCCAATAGTTCTTCAGATAGAACAGCCGCTTCTCTTTCCGTGCAGCCCCAATCATGTCATAGAAGCCCACCGCCTTCCCTATGGCCTGTTCGATAAAAAACGGCCGGGTGCCGAGGTTCTCGAACTTCCGGATATCGGGCGATTTCGGATCACCCGCCGCAAAGAGGGGATAGAGCCCGGAAATCTTGTCCTTTTTCACATATATCATACCTGTGCCGATACAGGCTGCCATCCACTTGTGCAAGCTCGTCCCGAAGTAATCCGCTCCTAATGACGGGATCGTATATTCGAAATGCGCGAAGCTATGCGCCCCGTCGACCAGCACCTCGACCCCTCTTGCATGCGCGGCATCGGCGATCATTCGCGCCGGAACGATCTGGCCGGTCCAATTGTATACATGGGTGACATGGACCACCTTTGTCCGCGACGTAAAGGCTTTGATATACTGCGAGCTCATATATTCGTTGTCCTCGCTCGGCAGGTCCATGTCTATCCAGACGAGCTTGATCCCGTCCCGTTGCTCCCGCTGCTTCCAGGCGTTGATGCAATTGGGGTAGTCATATTTACAAAGGACGACCTCGTCGCCGGCCTTCAGATTCAGACCGAATATCACCGTCTCCAGCGCTTCCGACGCGTTGCGGTTGATGGCGATCTCCTCCGCGGTACATCCGGATATCCGCGCAAGGTCCTTCCGGAGCGGTTCGCGGCCCTGGTCGAGTATCCGCCACATATAGTAGCTGGGGGCTTCGTTGGAGAAGTCAAAGTAACGTTTCATCGCATCCTGAACGACTTTCGGCGAAGGCGATACACCGCCGTTGTTAAGATTGATCACTTCCGGGCTGACCGTAAAAGACTGTTGAACATAATACCAGAAGTCCTCATCCTCCGTCAGCTCATGTGCCGGACGACGATCCGCTGCCGCGAGGGCTTTATTCAGGTTGCGGCTCCACGCCGGCTGGGTGAGGGACGATAAAAATGCCGTAGCGGAAAATGTGCCAACGGCATCCAGGAAGGTGCGCCGGTTGTAAGCAGCCATGTGTATCCGATTTAAGGATGAAAGATAAGCAAAAAAAGCGGCGTATCTTCGCCCCGGCATGAAGTATTACATCATCGCCGGTGAAGCCTCCGGCGACCTCCACGGCAGGAATCTGATAAAAGAGCTGAGGCGACAGGACCCTTCCACCACTGTGCGCTGCTGGGGTGGCGACCTGATGCAGCAGGCCGGCGGGGAGCTGGTCAGGCACTACAAAGACCTGGCCTTTATGGGCTTTGCCGAAATCCTCATGAATCTCCGTACCATCCTCCGCAATCTCGAATTTTGTAAACAGGATATTCGCCGGAATCGTCCCGATGCCCTCATCCTCATCGACTATCCCGGCTTCAACATGCGCATCGCCAAATGGGCCCGGAAAGAAGGACTGCGGATCATCTACTATATTTCCCCGCAGGTGTGGGCGTGGAAAGAAGGTCGTGTACGCCAGATCCGCGAGACCGTCGACAAAATGCTCGTCATCCTGCCCTTTGAAAAGGCATTTTATAAGAAATGGAACTTTGACGTCGAATATGTCGGCCATCCCCTGGTAGAAGAGATCGACGGCTTTCGCGCAGACCCGCGGGAAGCCCGGAACCCCGCCCTGCAATCGTCACAGCCGATCATCGCCCTGTTACCCGGCAGCCGCAAACAGGAAATTGAAAAGAAGCTCCCGGTCATGCTGGAGGTCAGCCGCCATTTGCCGGACTATCAATTTGTCGTCGCTCAGGCGCCCGGCCAGGATCCCTCCTTCTATGACAGTTTGCTTTCCGACTATCCCAACGTCGTCTCTGTCCGCAACGCCACCTATGCGCTCCTCTCCAGGGCCGATGCGGCCTTTGTCACTTCGGGGACCGCCACGCTCGAGACCGCGCTGTTCGGGGTGCCCGAGATCGTCTGTTACAAGGGCAGTGCGGTATCCTACCAGATCGCTAAGCGTCTCATCAAGGTAAAGTACATCTCTCTCGTCAACCTCATCATGGACAAACCAGTGGTCAAGGAGTTGATCCAGGATGAACTGACTTCCGGGAATCTTCGTCGCGAGCTCGAAGACCTGCTGCACAATGATACCCGCCGGCGTCAGCTCAACGAAGACTATCGCAACCTCAAAGCATTGCTCAGCCAGGGCGGTCATGCCTCCGCCAATGCTGCGGCAAGTATTCTCCGGTTTATGAGGGCTGCAAACTAATGACGCTTGAAAACGAAAAGCTTCAGCAACAGGATGACGATCCCTGCCAGGAACATGAAGATGGAGATGCGGTTGATCCCGTGCATATACCGCATCCATTGCGTGTTCGGCGCATTCGGGTCCCGCTTTTTGATAAAGAAGTATTCGGCGATCTGTCTTCCGATTCCCATAGGGTAAAATTACTCTAAAATCCCCTATATTTGCACCCCGCCCCTAAATCGGGTGGACATCCGGGGAATTAGCTCAGTTGGCTAGAGCGCTTGCATGGCATGCAAGAGGTCGTCGGTTCGACTCCGATATTCTCCACTTCGCTCCTCTTTCGGGCACCGCCTATTCAATATGTTCCGCTGGCGCCTCCGCCGCCGCCTGATCCGCCACCAAAGCCCTTTCCCTGATCCAGCGGCTGTGCGACGGACTGCAACGCCTCCGCAACAGCCAAACTCTCGACATGCAGGGTTTCCAGCACGTGCGGCTCATCCGGCGCCGCGGAAGTAAATCCCTCTTTCGGCACGCGCAGATACCGGATAAGCCCATAGGCCCCGGCGATCAGGATAATACCACCGAAGATCATCGCCCACTCAGCCGGAAGGAGATGATAATAATAGCGGATGGTGCCGATCGCCGCTGCAACAAGCCCCATTCCCGTCCATAAGAGAATGGCATCTTTTCTCCGCAGGCCGGCCAGGATATAGAAAACCGGAACAATACAGGTTAGCCCCCACCACAACCAACCCAACGGAACTATGGCCGTCTCCCCATGGATCGAAGCGTTGATCTTCTGAGCAACATAAAAGTTGCCCGAAAGATAGAAGGTCACCAGTGCTGCCATCCGCAGCAACAACAGACAGGAACGATAGTGCCGGCCGGCTTCGGCAAGAGCCAACGGCGTAGCCACAAGATACGCGACAACAGAAACCGCCATGATGACAAAAGGAAGGATGGCACTTCCAAATGCGACGTCGTCAAGCACCATATGGTAGACCGCGCTGATCAACGCCCCGTAGGCCACCAACGTCATCACTCTATCCGCATAACGGAGGGCGCCCCATCCGGCCAGAACTACCAATATCCAGCTACCGGTTACGGCGGACATGTTGCCGTCGACAAAGTATATTCCACCAAATATCAGGCTTCCGGCCATCCAGATTAATGCATCATCAACACCGGCCCGGAAAAAACGTCGGAGATGGACAAACAACTCCAGCACCACATAACACGAAATGCCAAAAAAGATAAGGATAGTACCGATTCCCCGATCACTTGGCCCCATGGTCAGGAGCAAAAACAAACCCGCGCCGCAAACCACCGCAACCACGGTCAGTACGATAAGACCGATCCGGACAAAAAAATTCGGCGTATACAATCGGACTGGGTGGGCTTGCCGGATCTGCTCATACTCTTCCGGGGTGATAACAGCCCGTTTTAGCGCCTCCGCGGCGTCTTGCTGAATCGCAAGGTTGTCGAGCGATTCACTGTTGTAGGCGATCATATCTTTTCAGTTGACGATTTAAATAAACCAGGAATAGCGCCATGCCGGTCGCCGAGAGAATAAAATACATCAACACCAGCTCAAATGAGAAAACGGTGTAAGTAAGCATCGAGTGCAACACTACATAGGACAGTGCGATATAGGCGTAAAGAACGATTACGACAATGAAATAAAACGACCGGCGGCCAAAGGCGCGCGAACCCAAATACCAGGCGATTCCCATCAGCACTGCAAACCAAATAAGATAGATACCGTCGAATTTGAAAAGCCCGGCCAAAGCAGCAATAAAGAACAGATGCAACCCGAAGTTGGAATAGGTGAGCTCAAAATGACCTTTCAGGCGCCGAATCGAACTGAGATGACCGAATGTCAAAAGAACACACCCGAGGAGCATACCGATAATGATCAATCGGGTATCGCCGAAGTTCCCGCCCCTGAGGATCTGAAGCGGCGTCACCGCAATTCCCGCCCATGCCGCCAGGTTGGTGATCGCAAGACTCAATGCCCCCAAATGATCAAAATAATACGCGGCGCAAAACAGTACAACCATGGGAAGAAACGTGGCCAAACCATAGTGATCGCCGAACACATCGTATTCATATTGTATATAGCCGATAAAAATGAGCAGGCTGAGACAACCTAAAAGCACAGCGTAATCAAAAAGGGGATCGGCTACCGTTGTTTTGTCCCAGTTGAACGGGGGAATCTTCCGGACGCAATAGAAAAAGCTCGCCAGCGTGACTGCCGCGATAAAGGCCAGCACCGCCTGGTGACCGATCGTGTCGATATGCTTGTAAACGAGGATACCGAGGCCGGTTGTAAGCAGCAAAACGCCGAGATAAAGCAGTAGCCGTAGCTCCCAGTAAAGCGAAAACAGCCGATCTTCCGTATGCAGTCTTTTGAAAGTGGAAATTCGCATCACTCAACAACTGGCTTTTTCGTAATTTTATTGTCCCGCCCTCTTATCCAGCGGTAAAATCGGGCATATGAAAACATATCTTATTTCAGGCATCGGAGCCGACTACCGGCTGTTCACCCACATCCGGCTGCCGGAGGGATTTGAGATCAGTTACGTCCATTGGATCCCTCCCGAACACGAAGAATCCCTCCCCTCTTACGCCGGCCGGCTGACGGCACAGATCGATACCGGCGAACCCTACATCCTCATCGGCTTTTCTCTGGGTGGTATGATGGCCGTGGAGATCGCCAAACAGTTTCCACCCGTTTGCACGGTCCTCATCAGCAGCATTCCGGTCTCTTCCAATCTGCCGCCTTACTATCGCCGCGCCCATCGGCTCCAATTGCAGAAGCTTGCGACACCCACCCTCATCAAGGTGCTTGCCTCTTTCAAACATTTACTCACGATGCGATCGCGGGACAACTACAGGCTTATCCGGGAGGTGATCCGGGACGGGGACGATCGTTTTATAGCCTGGGCTATGGATGCGGCGGTCGCCTGGGAAAATGAGGTTGTTCCACAGCCCGTTTTCCATATTCACGGGACCTGGGACGAGATCTTGCCGGTCAGATTTACCAAGCCTACCCATTTAATTCCGCGGGGCGGGCACAACCTGGTCCTTACCCATGCCCCTATTATTAATAGTCTTCTCGGGGAAATCCTCTCCTTCCATCCCCAATTTACCCCCTTCGACTAAAAGCGGACAGCAAGTGCAGCGAAACCGGACGGTCTCTCCGGCTGGTTCAGTCGTAATATATTGATTATCAATGTAATATTTTTGTGGCACCGCGCTGGCATCCCCCTATTTACCCGCCGGGAACAAAAAAATGCTCCCGCCGGCCGATCAAATGAAACGCACTCTACAGCCAAAAATCAGGATAAACCAGGGTAAGGCCGCGCACTCATCCCGGCTTATTAACCGCTCATCACAGTATTTGGCCATTGGCAGTACTATGTATTGTAAAGTACCTTCTTTAAACATTATCTTTGTATTGTAAACAAGCAGTAAACAAGTTCTCTCAAACACCAAAAAACTAAGTATATGTCACTCCTTAACAACAAACTCAGCCAGGCCCTCGCAAACGGGACCAAAACATTAGCCTTAACGGCCGCTCTCTTTCTGACCATAGGTATCGGCAGCAGCTTCGCCGCCCCCACCGACAACGGCCACGACGTCGTCCTTGCTTCCTTCCACAAGGAATTCCACACCGCAAGCGTCATCAAAGTCGAAACCGGAAAGGAATACACCAAGGTCACTTTCAACCTGAATAACGTCGTCATGTTCGCTTATTACTCCGAGGATGGTGATCTGATGGCCGTCGTCCGCAACATCCTCTCTACGCAGCTGCCGATCCGGTTGCTCATGGACCTGAAGCAAAACCACGCCGACTGCTGGATCACTGACCTCTTCGAAATCGACAGCAACGGCCAAACGGTCTACTATGCCACGCTGGAGAATAGCGACATGAAGGTCACCCTCCGGTCAGGCAACACATCCAACTGGGAGACCTACCACAAGGAAAACAAAGAGAATAATCACCTGTAATCGACGACACAATTATATACTAGCGCAGTTTACCGTATCCAAGCGGGCCCCGATTCTTCGGGGCCTTTATTTTTAGTAAAGCGACTTGTCTCCCCGCTCCCTCCACAGATCAAAAACCTCCTCCGCCCGATGATCCGCCACATGGTCGAAAACAATCCTCCTCTCCCCATCCGGCACCGAGATCTCCCGGTAAATAAATGCATCATCAAAGCCCGCTGCTGCCGCCTGCTGCCGCGTCGCGGCATACACGACCCTTTGGGGTCTTGCCCAATAAATTGCCCCCAGGCACATCGGACAAGGCTCGCACGATGCGTACACCACGCAGTCAGTGAGCTGGAAATGACCCAACCGCATGCATGCATCCCGGATTGCCACGATTTCCGCATGCGCGGTGGGATCATTGGTCGACGTAACGCCGTTACATCCCTTTCCAACCACCTCACCATCCCTTACGATCACGCACCCGAACGGTCCGCCCCGGCCGTCATCCAGGCCCTGCCGGGCCAGCCCAATGGCCAGCCGCAAGTATTCCCTGTCCATTTCTGTTATCATGTGGCAAATTTACTCGCCTGAGAAAAAAATTCCACAAAATTCCTCATAGTCATGGTCAATTCCGGCAATTTTCCGTTGAATTTCGCCTGGACCATTGTTTGCATAAACATTAAGGCTTTTAATAGGATATTGGATTTTAGCAACGGCCTGGATTTCAATCTGGGCTTCTTTTTTTGGTATATATTTGGGGCACAAAACAGCCCCCCCTCTGTGCAGAACCGAATGCTTTCCATTACGTTGCTGGCCCTTACCTTGTCCCTGAACACCCGATCCCAGGACTCCATTCCCTTCCTCCTCGCCCGCCTCGACCAGGCCATCGAAGCCTCTCCCCGCTATGATTCCGCCAAACTCCGCGAGATCGACAAGCTGAAACTTACCCTCCACGCGACCCCGATCAACGACCTGCCGGCGCTGTACAAGGCTTTTGGCGCCCTTTGCGAGGCCTACAAGGTTTTTAACTACGACTCCGCTTTTTCTTATGCCCGCCGGCTCCTGGCAGTTGCCCTGCAAATCGATGACCCGGCCCGCATTGTTTCGGCCCGGCTGCGTCTTGGCTTTTGTCTTCTTTCCGCCGGGCTTTTCAAGGAAACCCTGGATTCCCTGGACAAGATCCGGGTCCATGGTGCGCCCGACAGCCTTCAGGCCGATTACTATGCGCTGATCGGCCGCTACTACTACGATCTCGGGGACTTCGACAATGACGGGTATAACACCCCCGACTATATCCGGAAAGGGAACAGCTTTATGGACTCTGCCCTGCGCCTGTATCCCCGGGGCTCCTTCAACTATGGCTATTACACCGGTCTCCGTCAGATCAAGTCGGGCGAACGCACCGCCGCCCTGTCCGTCTTCTCGCGATTACTCCAACGGCCCGATCTTAGCCGGCATCAGCTGGCCGTCACGACATCTACGCTCAGCGATATCTATATCAATAACGGCCAACCCGACAGCGCCATCATTCTGCTGATCCGGGCCGCCATCGCCGACATCGAATCCTCTACCAAAGAGACTGCCGCCATTTTCAATCTCGCCCAGCTGCTCTATAAAAAGGGGGACGTCCGCAACGCCAGCTCTTACATCGAAGTTGCCATTCGCGATGCGATCTTCTATGGTGCGCGGCAGCGCAAGGTCCAGGTTAGCGCGATCCTCCCATTGATCGAAGGAGAAAAGATCACCCGGGTAGAGGAACAGAAAGCCGTCTTTGTCACCTGGTCCATCATCGCTACCGTCTTACTGCTGGCCGTTATCGTGCTTGTCGTCGTCGTCCTGCGCCAGGTGAAGCGCCTGCAGACCGCACAACGCATCATTACCGAAGCCCATACCAAAGAGCAAGCGGCCAATCAGCGTCTTGTCGAAACCAATTACAAGCTTTCAGAAGCCAACAAGATCAAGGAAGAGTATATCGGCTACTTTTTCAATGCCGATTCGGAATCGTTTGACAAGATCGGGCAGTTTAAAAAAGCCATCGAGCAAAAGATCGCCTACCGCAAATGGGACGATGTCATTGCATTGGTCAACAGCACCAATCCGAAAAAGGAAAAGGAAGAGCTCCTTCGGAATTTTGACAAAGTGTTCCTGAAGCTCTTCCCGGATTTTGTTCAACGTTTCAACGACCTCTTTCGGGAAGAAGATAAGATCCTGCTAAAAGACAACGAGCTGCTCAATACCGACCTTCGCATCTTCGCCCTGATCCGTATGGGCATCCATGAAAATGAAAAGATCGCTCGCATCCTCGAATATTCCGTTAACACGATCAACACCTACAAGACCAGGATAAAGAACAAATCCATTATCGCCAACGACGAATTCGAGCAACAGATCATGGAGATCCGAACCATGTGAAGTCCAAGCGCATCCTTAATCTTTCATGAGCTGCACCGTCCTGGCAAAATGTCCGTGATCCCAAAGGAAGTTTGCAATATATACGCCGGCGGCCAGCGATCTCAGATCCAGGTTGAATTGATTGCTTCCCGGTGAGAGAAAGGCTTCCTGCTCCCGAATCAGGTCCCCTTTGGGGTTGAACAGCCGAATGATAACTTTTGACGATGTAGTGGCGGCAATTTTAACAAACAGCAGGTCATGGATCGGATTGGGCCACAAGCTAAGGGCATCCGGAGCAACACAGGAGGAGTGTACCATGCGGGTATATCTCATCGTCCCGTCCAAATCGACTTCTGCGATCCGGTAATATCCCGTCGGCGCTCCCTGCTGATCCAGATAGGTATATTTTTCCCGGACCGTGCTATTACCCGCTGCCGTGACAGCACCGATCACCGTCCAATGGGCGCCATCCTCGCTTTTTTCGATATTAAAATGACTGGTGTTCGCTTCCTGTGCCGTTATCCAGGTGAGCCGGGTGCCACTCCCTTCACAGGCTGCATCAAATGACAGGAACTCTACCGGGAGATTGTTGTGACCGTCGGTCGATAAGGTCCACTTTGAAAGGGAATCAAGACCGGTCTTTTCAACAAAATTGGCGGTAGTGTCTTTTGTGGTAGAACCAATATCCGTCCAATTGATGCCGTCCTCCGATTTGAACAATCCCAGGCCAACTTCTGCTATGCCGTTCAATTCGGTGTCAAAATACGAAAGCCGAAGGGTGGCATTCAATCCGGTATTGTTTGCCGGTGCAATATCATAAAACCGTCCGATGGAGGTTGCCATTCCGGAACCGTTGAGGGCCTCGTGGCCTCTTCTTATCGTCACCGTGCCCAGGTCTTTTGAAGACGTAATGATAGCGCCGAGGTTGCCCGGGTTTGCCGCCGCGGGGCGCGTTCAAAATTGCGCTGCATAGGACCTGGCCGCCACTGGCTCCCGTGATCCGGCTGGTCTCGTGTTCGCCGGCGAGGCTGCCGGTACTGCCAAGATCGGTATTGAAACCGTTCAGGTCGAGGAGACCGGAAGTAAACAGCAGACGCTGGGTGACACCGATCGGCTGTTGTAGCGATACCAGGCTATTGCCCGTTTTGGCGATCTCCAGCCGGAAGAATTGCGTTGGCTGCTCGCCACGGATGGAGCTTCCCGCATTGCCGGTGAAAATGATTTGGCCGGTCCCCGCGCTGAAACTTCCATTGTTTACGAAGTCGGTATTTTGCAGGGTCATTTGTACGTTGCCGGCCATCGAAAAGGTCGTGCCAGGATTGACCACCAGTTGCGCCGAAAGGAATTGGGCGGACCATAGCAGCAACAGCGTTAAAAGGGTACGGATTAAAAACTGCGGCAACGGGGCCGGTAGCTGGTAAAGCATAAGTTTATATTAATTTTTTGTATCGGGGCCGGCTTCCAGTTGTCCGATCCGGCGCAGCAGGTCTTCCTTTAGGGCCCTTCGGTCCGCTGCGGTCTTCTTAAGCATGTCAAGTTGCTTCTCCAGATCGGCATTTCCTTGTCGCAGTTGGTCGACCATGTGCTGTTGTTCCTGAACCGCCTTCACCAGCGGCATGACGAAGGAAGCATATCGGAGGGAGTACAGGCCGCCTTCCTGTTGTGGTTTGTTGACGCCGCTGAAGTCAAACCCCATCTCTTTTGCTGCCTGCTCTACTTCCTGCGCGATAAAACCCGAATGAATGAACTCTCCTGCCGCATCGTCACCCTTCCATGATGGCGGCCGGCCGCCGGTTTTGGCGTATATTTTCTTGTTCAGGGATGGCAGGTCAACCTGGTAGGTAACGGGTCGCAGCTTCATGATGAAGCCGATTCCCGGGATGTTTGCGCGGATATTCTTTTTGAATCGTCCGTCGCTCAACTTGCTGAAATTTACCGCGCCGCCGATCGAGGTAGTGGCGGGGTTGCCGAGCATCACCTCGTCGTTGAGTACCGTATTCGCCGCGTTGGATCCCAGCGCCACACAGCTGATACCATCATCCAGGGTCACGGCGAACCGGCCGATGGTCGTATTTTCTTCTACCACATTCTCGTTGCCTGCAGCATCCACTCCTACAGCGGTATTTTCACCCAAGGTTGAGGCCGTCGATCTTAAAGCCCGAACGCCGACGGCAACATCGTCGAACCCATCGCGGGCAATTTCCAGCGTGTTAATCCCGAGACCTATATTTTGTGCCCCGGATGTTAGATTGAACAAAGCATTCTGGCCGATCGCAATATGACTCGAATGAACAAGACGGGTTCCGACGATACTGAAAAGCGCATCGGTGCCGATGACCGTATTCCCTGAGGTGTTATTGTTTCTCAGCATCGATCTAAACCCGATTGCCGTGTTGTCGGAGGCGGCCGTGTTGGCGAGAAGGGCTGAGTCCCCGATAGCGACATTAAATTGGCCCGTGAAATTGAGTAGCATGGCCCGATGGCCTGTAGCGGTATTGCTGTTGCCTGTGGAATTGTTGAATAGCGCCTCGCTTCCCACGGCGGTATTGCCCAGACCGGGACCATTGGAAAACAAGGATTCGTGGCCAACTGCCGTATTACTTTGGCCGATATCATTGACGAAGAGGGACTGAAAACCGTCGGCTACGTTGAACTGCCCGGTGGTATTGCCCACGAGCGGCTGCGCGCCGGTTCCGGTATTGGATTGCCCGGTAGTATTCAAAAACAACGCGTTTGATCCTATTCCCGTATTGCTCGTCCCCTGTGTGTTGGAAAGAAGGGCCTTGGAGCCGATAGCCGTGTTATCTGCTCCTTTGTCGCTGCTGAATAGAGCGGAGTCTCCTATAGCCACCAGGTTTCCGGTAGTCGAATCCGTTTGCAGCGCGCCGGGGCCGATAGCGATAGTGCTAAAGCCAACCGTACCCGGCTGGCCGGCATGTGGACCCAGGAAAATATTCCCGGTGGCCGGCTGAAGTTCGCCCGCCGCTGTGTTATTGACCCGGAATCGCAGGGACCGGTTGTCGGTGGTCCCTACAAACTGTGCGGTGGGGTTGATCCCGACATTCCCGATGAGGCTCCAGCCGCTTCCATTGCCACTGGCGGAGTTGTTGGAAGCCACCGGCTGCCAGTTGGGGGCGGCCGCGTTCCCGATATTTACCATGAGCCGGCCTGCAATCGAATCATAGGCGAACAGCCCTTTGGCAGGCCGCAGGATGGCGAGAATGGACGCCAGGTTCATCCGTGGGATCAAAAGCCCTTTGTCGGTCGCGGTGACGTCCAATGCCGCGGAACTGTCCGGTTTTGTCGTTCCAACGCCAACTCCCTGTGAAAAGGCGCACCCGAAAACCAGCAGCAAGACCGTCAGGCTTTGTAATTTTTTACACATAGAATAGCTAATGGGTTAAAGTTATTTACCCGAACGTTGTGCAGACTCAAGTCTCTCAACACGGTGCTGCAACTCTTCATATTCCCGCTGCAGGTCAGCATCGTTCTTCTTCAACTCCTGCACTTCGGTCGCCAGGTTACGGCGCGTGTTGTTTAAGCCGTCGATCATCTGCTGCTGTTCCTGAGCAGCTTTCACCAGCGGCACGACAAAGTCGGCATACCGGAGGGCATACAATCCGCCTTCCCGTTGAGGCTTGTCGACGCCGCTGAAATTATAGCCAACTTCTCTGGCCGCCTGCTCCACCTCCTGCGCGATAAAACCGGAGTGAACGATTTGCTCTGCCTCCGAAGTATTCGGGACTGAGCGCCGATGCTTTCCGGGAGTGATCCCCATTTTTTGGTTTAGTGCGGTAACATCCACCTGGTAGGTCACCGGTCTCAGCTTCATGATAAAGTCTATGCCGCTCACATCTTCTTTGATGTTCTTTTTAAAACGCCCGTCGCTCAGCTTGCTAAAATCGGCGAAGCCCGTAATGCTTAGCGTTTCTATATTGCCAAGCATCACCTGGTTGTCCTTGGTACACTGCGCATGCGCGCCCAATGCCGTGCAGTTGGTCGCGCCGTCACCCCAGGCATCAGCTAAAGATCCGATCAGGGTATTGTCGGACCCCAGGTTAAATCTGCTGCCTGCCGATGTTCCGACTGCCGTATTGGAAACGTTGTTTGGGCCATTGGATGCCGACAAGGCCTGGGCGCCGATGGCTACGTCATTAAAACTTTCGACACCGGCGGACAATGCTCCGTTGCCGATCGCGACATTGAATGCGCCGGTTTTGTTGGCGAGCATCGAACTTTCCCCTATCGCCAGGTTGCCGCCACCCGTCGTATTGTTGACCAGGGACTGGAATCCGATCGCAATATTGCTGCTGCCCGTGGAGTTGGTCTCCAACGCTTCAAAGCCGATCGCCACATTATTTGCGCCGGACGTATTGCCGAAGAGTGCTGAGACCCCATTGGCCACATTTCCAAAGCCGGTGTTATTGTCCAGAAGGGCATTTGCGCCAATAGCGGTATTGCTTACGCCGATTGTATTGAAAAAAAGAGATTGGAACCCGACAGCGGTATTGCTGCTCGCGGTCGTATTGGAGAAAAGGGTCTGAAAGCCGACGGCCGTATTGTCGTTCCCAAAAATATTTGACCGGAGCGCCTCCTCGCCGTTGGCGGTGTTGAACTGCCCTACCGTGTTGGCAAAAAGAGCCGACGCGCCCGTCGCCGTATTAAAGGATCCTGTACTGTTTGTTGTCAGCGCATTGGCGCCGACAGCCGTGTTCAGCAGTCCGCTGGTATTGGATTGCAGGGCTTTTGATCCAAGCGCGGTATTGCCGGTGCCAGTCGTGTTGTTCAACAGTGCCGAATCCCCGATGGCCACCTGGTTGGCCGATGTGGTGTTGGCTTGCAACGCGCCGGGTCCGATGGCAATATTACTAAAGCCGGCCGAATCCACTTCTCCCGCATGCTGCCCCAGGGAAATATTACCATTGACAGGGTTCAACTCTCCGGCCGGAATATTATTGACGCGGAATCGAAGGGGCTGGTTGTCGGTCGTCCCGAGAAATTGGGTTGCGGGATTGATGCCCCTGTTGCCCGCAAGGCCCCAGGAACTGTCGTTGCCGCTTCCCGCAACGGGTTGCCAGTTGGGGGCGGCCGGGGTCCCGATATTCACCATCAGCAGGTTGGCTATCGAATCGTAGGTCAGCAATCCCCGGGCGGGTTTTGGAATGGCATTTATCGAGGCAATACTCATTCTGGGAACGAGCAGTCCTTTGCTGGTTGCGGTTATGTCCAGCACCGCGGAGGAGTCGGGTTTGCCGGTCCCGATGCCCACATTTTGGGACCAGGAGTTGAAGCCAATGACCAGGACAGTCAGGAGCGCAGCTAATTTTTTTTCCATCATGCCCGTAAGAACGCAGGAATTGCCGGACCGGAAGGCCGAGTGTCCTGCCAATTACCCATCGGCGGGTATTTCCCAACCACCGGTTGCCGGCTTATTTGGGTCCTACAGCGGCATGATACTAACTGCCGCCCCACCCCCCGGCGCCAGCTGCAGCGACAGCCGCGATCCGCTATCCACGGTCATCGTCCCGATCGAGTAGGCCTCCGGGTTACTCTTCCAATCGGCTCCTGCCCCATCCTTATAGATTGTCGCCCTGTACTTTCTTCCCTTATCCAAAAAGGAAAGGGATACTTCCGCTATCCGCGCCCGCTCATCGGTGATCGCTCCGACAAACCAGTTGTCCTTCGCCTTTTCCTTCCGCGCGATGGTGATATAATCCCCCGGCTCCGCCTCCAGTACCCTGGTATCGTCCCAATCTACCGGGACGTCCCGGATAAACTGAAAGGCGTCATCGTGGGCGGTATAGTTCTCCGGCAGATCGGCAGCCATTTGCAGCGGGCTGTAGAGTGTCACGTACAGGGCAAGCTGCTTTGCCAGCGTCGTATGGACCTGGCGGCCGGGTACATTTGAATAACCCCGCATCCGGAAGATCCCCGGCGTATAATCCATCGGACCGCCCATCAGGCGGGTAAAGGGAAGGATCGTCTCGTGGTCCGGCGCATTTCCGTCGCTGAAGGCATTGTATTCGTTGCCCCGCGCCGCTTCGCAAGCCAGCCAGTTTGGATATGTCCGCTGCAGCCCCGTCGGCCGCACGGGCTCATGTTCGTCGATCATCAGGTGGTTCTCCGCCGTGCGGGCCGCTGTATAAACATAATGATTGATCATCCACTGGCCGTCATGATGCTCGCCCCGGGGGATGATCCGGCCGACATAGCCCGTCTTCACAGATGAATAGCCCCAGCGCCGCATAAAGGCCATGGCCGTGTCCAATTGGCGCTCATAGTTCGTTGCGCTGCCTGAGGTCTCGTTGTGCATGATCATGGCCACTCCCTTCGACCTGGCATAGTCGGTAATCGCCCTGACATCGAAATCCGGGTAGGGTGTAACAAAATCGAAAACGTTTTCCTTCCAGTTGCCAAACCAATCCTCCCAGCCGACATTCCACCCTTCCACCAACACCCCGCCAATATGGTTGGCCGCTGCAAAGTCAATGTATCGTTTCACATTTGCCGTATTGGCGCCATGCCGACCGTTTGGGATCAATCCGCCGGAAGCGTTCAGACTGTCCGGGTAATCCGAGTACGACCAGGTGCTCTTCCCACTTTGCATCTCCCACCAGACGCCGACAAATTTCATCGGATGGATCCAGTCGGTAGTCTTGAGCTTCGATGGTTCATTCAGGTTAAGGATCGTCTTCGAAGTCAACATATCGGCCGCCCGATCGCTCACCAGGATGGTCCGCCATGGCGTGTGACAAGGCGCATGCAGATACGCCTTATTGCCAACCGCATCGGGGACCAGCGCCGATGTCAGCGTGAGTGATGCCCGATCTACATGCAGCTGCATCGCCGGATAATTGACCAGCGCCGCTTCATGGATATTCAGGTATAGCCCGTCGGCGCTTTTCATCATCAATGGCGTCTGCACCGCATATCGGTCCGGCGCCACCCGGACCGCAATGGCTGTAGAGGCGGCAACAAGGGCCGCATTGTCGATCTCGCTGACCCGGGATGTCGTATAGGGATATTCGTTTGTATCGAAGTCACCCGGTATCCAGAAAGTCTTATGGTCTCCCGCCAGGTGGAACTCCGTCAGTTCGTTTGCGACGATGAAATAATGCAATGCCTGCTGTTTCGGGAATTCATAGCGAAACCCCAGTCCATCCTCAAAAACCCGGAACACCACATCCAGCAGCCGCCCCGAGCGGACCTGTCTCAGATGGACGCGAAGCTCTTTATAATGATCACGGATGGACTTTGTTTCCCCCCACACCGGTGACCAGATCGTATCCAACGCCGCCCGTTCCGCTCCCGTCATCGCAAAACCCGCGGAAAAAAGACTGTCGTCCTCCTTCAAAAGGAACCCCATCTTTGACGGGAGGATCACCGGCTTTTCTCCATAGCTCACCGAATAGACCGGCTTGCCCTGCGCATCCAATCCGAATGTCAATTTCACCTTCCCCATCTCCAGCAGCTCGTCCTGCGCCCTGACAGGGCAAAAGAAAAATACGGCCAGGCAAAGGCATACGAAATACCTATTGGTCATAAGCATAAGCAAGCAAAATTTTCATAAATATAGGCGATCCGGTGGCGTCGCGCGTCAGTACCCGGGGTTCTGTTGCGAAGCCACCTTGGAATTCGCATTGATCTCCGTCACCGGTATCGGCCATGCGTAGCACCGCGGATTGAATGTCAGCTGATTTGCGCCAATGTTATAGGTCCCGTAAAAAGCCGCCTCGGAAACGCCAAGATGCCAGCGACAAATATCCATCCACCAATACCCTTCATTGAACAACTCGGCCCACCGCTCATAGTACAACGGGTTATTCCCCAATACCGGATCTCCTCCCGCAGCAGCCGGCGTGGCGCCGGTCAAACCTGTATAGTCAATGCCAGAAGGTGAATTCACGGGGTATCCATAAGCCCTTCTCTTCACCTTGTTCAGGTATTCGAGCCCGTTGACATTGTCACCGGTATTGATGCAAGACTCGGCATACAGCAGATAGACATCCGCCAATCGAAGCAGATAGATATTCGCCCCGTCTGCCTGCCCTCCGGGAACGTTATTGACGTTACTGAACAGCGGTGCATACTTGCGGAAACTCCACCTGTACGTGGTCGGATCCGTCGCGCCTGCCGGTTTCGATACCGGAATATACCCCGCCGCCGGCATCGTCCCCGGCACCCATCCAGCCGCCGGCGTATTCACCGCCGAATCCACCCAGGGCTGAAGACAGTTGACATACAGGCGGGGATCCGCTGTTTGGTTGGTACGGACATCCAGTGAATTTTGCCGGTATACCGGGTCCATCATGAGCTTCGGATTCGTCGGAGATGGTGGTTTCGTTCCGTCAAAACCCGGATTCGTCACGAGGGAGTATGTCCCCAGCGGAAAACCAAACCGCAGCACGTTCTTGTCATGGATCGTCTCATTTCCGTATCCCAGCGGGTTTGCATCGTTCTCCGCCCCATCTGTCCCCAATACCCACGGCGACCAGATCAGCCCGTTGATACTCGTAGAATTCGGTGCCCCGCCGTATACCCCATAGTCGCCGTTGGAAGCGTAGTCGATGTTGAGCTCGAACAACGACTCCTGGTTGAACTCATTGGCCGAAATGCCGATGAACGCATCCCGGTATGTCGCATACGTCAACAGGGTCTTGCCGCTGTTGGTGATCACATCGAGCAGTGTCGTCTTCGCATCGGCCCAGTCCTTCATAAACACGTATGCCTTACCCAACAGCCCTTTCGCCGACCATTCACTGGCCCGGCCTTTGTCATTAGCCGTCCAAACCTGGCCGTGGAGCAAGGTTGCCGCCTGGCTCAGATCGCTCACCACCTGTGCCCAGGATGCCTTGATCGAGCTGCGCGGTTTCTGCGACGCAGCCAGGCTTGTCGGCAGCGTGGTGTCGATAATGACCCCCAGCGTATCCGTTGCTGTTGGATTGGCAATGTTATCCTCACCAAACAAGGACTC
>Ga0206918_1063_pt1 | contig 26869 bp, 28 predicted proteins | sample Alteio_BWOrgHeat_69_FD_152950 | JGI IMG/M metagenome (GOLD analysis project Ga0206918, IMG submission 152950) | Enriched cells from forest soil in Barre Woods Harvard Forest LTER site, Petersham, Massachusetts, United States -... | ecosystem: Environmental > Terrestrial > Soil > Temperate forest >... | reverse complement strand
TTGAACGGATCGCCGACCATATCGCCGACTACTGCGTTCTTGTGAACTTCTCCACCCTTTGCATGGCCTGGAAGTTTTCCTTTTTCGATGAACTTCTTCGCATTATCCCAGGCTCCGCCGGCATTTGCCATATAGAGAGACAAGGTCGCGCCGACTGCAAGAGCACCTGCAAGAAGACCTGCAAGCGCTGCTGCGCCCATAGCGAAACCAACCACCACTGGTGCAAGCACCGCGATCATTCCTGGCAACATCATTTCTTTCAACGCTGCACTGGTTGCAATTCCCACAATTTTCTTCGGTTCTGGATCAGCTTTCAATTCCATCAAACCCGGAATCTCTTTAAACTGACGACGAATTTCTTCGACGATCGCACCCGCGGCACGTCCTACTGCCAACATCGTGGTTGAACCCACGAGGAATGGAAGAATCGACCCGAGCAAAATACCGATGAGGATATTTGGTTCGATGATCGAAAGATTCATCACTGCCAGTCCCGCTGCTTCACGTACATGGTTTACTTCCATGTTGAATGCAGAGAAGAGAGCCAAAACAGTGAGGATCGCAGACCCGATCGCAAAACCTTTACCGATCGCTGCGGTGGTATTTCCAACCGCATCGAGTTCGTCGGTAATATCGCGAACATCTTTACCCAATCCGCTCATCTCAGAAATACCACCGGCATTGTCTGAAATTGGGCCGTAAGCATCTACAGTCATCACGACTGCTGTTCCGCCGAGCATCCCTACTGCGGAAAGAGCGATACCATAAAGACCGAGGTATTTATTTGAAAGGTAAGCAACCGCTGCAACCACGAGCATTGGAATAGCTGTGGATTCCATCCCTACTGCGAGACCTTGAATCAAGTTTGTTCCCGCACCAGTAATAGACGCCTTTGCAATTTTCTCCACTGGAGACATTGAAGTATAGTAGTCAGTGATCAAACCAATGATCGCTCCGCCCACGGCACCCATCGCGATGACACCGGTCACCGCTTGAGTCAGACCAAGGCAATTCATCACGATGAATGAAACACCGGCAAGAAGGATCGGAGGGAAAATCAACGATCCACGAAGTACGGTAGCCGGATTCATTGCCTTCATCGCGCGAGCAATGAAAATACAAATGATCGAAACGGCCAAACCAAGACCAGAAAGTAACAAGGGTAAGCCCACCGCAACCATTTTATTAGTCGCATCGTCTCCCGCTGTCGCCAACAATTGAGGAATCTGGGATGCCGATGCAGTGATCGCGATCGCCATAGTTGCAACAATTGCTGCAATCATAGATTCGTAAATATCGGCGCCCATTCCGGCTACGTCACCGACGTTGTCTCCAACGTTATCGGCGATTACACCTGGGTTACGTGGGTCGTCTTCAGGAATCCCTTGAATCACTTTACCCGCGATGTCGGAACCGACGTCTGCGGCCTTAGTATAGATACCTCCACCGATTCGAGCGAACAATGCGATCGAAGAAGCACCCACGGCGAAGGAGTGAAGAATCGGACTCACTTCAGCGTGGTCCTTAAAGAGAAGATAAACGGTGCCGAGACCGACCAGACCGAGTCCTGCAACTGAAAGACCCATCACCGCTCCGCCATCGAGTGCGGTCAATAGCGCGTTTGCCTTGATTCCGGTTCGAGCTGCTTCCGTAGTTCTCACGTTCGCAAAGGTCGCGGCTTTCATGCCCACGAAACCTGCCAAGAGACTCAAAAATGCCCCAAGAAGAAAGGAACTGGCAGCTAACCAACCCAAGCCAACGCCAATCGCGATAAATACCACCGCTGCATAAACAGCCAAAACCCGGTATTGCTGACCCAAGAAAGCCATGGAGCCTTCGCGGATATAACCCGCGATTCTCTTCATGGTTTCATTGCCGTCCGGCAAACTCTTGACTCTAAAATAAAAGAAAACTGCTATAATTAGGCCAATAATCCCAAAATAAATAGGTGAATTCATCCAAGCAGACCACTGCGAATTCCACTGTTCCATCGCTTCTCCTTCAACGTAGTTGATATGTAATTGTGACGACACTATTCCCTAAAATGAGCACGGTGTAAATAGGAGCCTTTTTGTGCGCCGCATCGTTCAATCCACTGATTTTGCACAGATTATGCATCAATCGACTCTTGACTTTAAAACCCCTTTCGGGCAAATCTTGTAACCTATGTACGCAGTCATTGAAACAGGTGGAAAACAAGTTCGTGTAACAGCAGGCGATATCATCCAAGTTGAAAAACTTACTGGTGATGTTGGAAGTAAGGTTACATTTGATAAAGTTCTTTTCTTAAGCAATCCTTCTGAAACTAATTCAGATGTGGTGTTGGGCCAGCCTTACATCAGTGATGCAAAAGTTGAGGCAGAAATCGTTGCTCAAGGTCGTGGTGATAAAGTCATGACTGTTAAGATGAAGCGTCGTAAGCAATATCGCCGCACTTTAGGACATCGTCAGGAACAGACTCAGCTTTTGATCATGAGTCTTTCTGCAGGTTCTAAATCTTCTGAAATTTCTGCAACAGATAAGAAAGTGAAACTTGCTAAGTTCTTCACTCTGTTGAAACCAAAAGGTGCTGCAAGCCACACTAAAACTTTGGGTTCAGGTAAGAAGAGACAAGCTGCTAAAAAAGCTAGCTCTATTGCTGCGAAGAAATCAGGAACTAAACCAGCTAAAGCAACAGCGGCTAAAACCACTGCAGCTAAAGCGAAAAAAGCTTAATTTAATTTAGAGGTTGATCGGGTTGAGGACACTCAACTGACTCCGCCTCGTTGATGAGGAAATTCCGTCATGGCACACAAAAAAGCCGGTGGTAGTACAAGAAACGGTCGCGATAGTAACCCAAAAATGTTGGGCGTAAAACGCTACGGTGGTCAAATCGTTAAATCTGGCGAGATCATTTGCCGTCAGCGTGGAACTCAGTTTCACCCTGGTAAAAACGTTGGTGTTGGAAGAGATTTCACCATCTACGCAATGATCGCTGGCGTAGTGAAATTTGAACACAAAGACCAAAAGCGCAAAAAGATCTCTGTTTATCCAGCAACTGCTGCCTAACAGTAGAACTAGTTAAAGACATTCAAGCAAATTTAAGGTAAAAACCGAGTCAAATTATATCTGACTCGGTTTTTTCATTTTACGAACACCATGTTCGGCCGATCACGAGATTCTGTTATATGAGATTTATCGACGAAGCAAAAATTAAAGTAGCGGCAGGACACGGCGGAGCCGGCTCCGTGAGCTTTCGTCGTGAAAAATTTATCCCTCGTGGGGGACCAGACGGTGGTGATGGTGGCGCCGGTGGCGATGTCACCTTCGTAGCAACCTCTCAGCTTAGTACACTTCAAGACTTCCGCTTTAAGCGCAACTATCTCGCGGAAAAGGGCCAACAAGGTTCAGGCAAACAAAAGTCAGGTCGTGATGGCGAAAGCATCGAAGTAAAAATTCCGGTGGGAACCATCATTAAAGATGCCGAAACCGATGAAACACTTTTCGACTTCACCGAAGAAGGCCAACGTTGGGTTGCCGCTCGTGGTGGCCGAGGTGGAAAAGGAAACACTCACTTCGCAACTGCTGTTTTTCAGGCACCAAAATTTGCCCAACCGGGCGAAGAAGGCACCTCTTGTGAACTCGTATTAGAATTAAAACTGCTCGCGGATGTGAGTTTGATTGGATACCCGAATGCGGGTAAGTCTACCCTGATCTCTCGCATGAGTGCGGCTCATCCAAAAATTGCGGATTATCCTTTCACTACCCTCACTCCGAATCTCGGCGTGGTAAAAGTCGCTGATTTTAAGAGCTTCGTCGTAGCTGATATTCCTGGTTTGATCGAAGGTGCTTCTCAAGGATTGGGTCTTGGGCACAAATTTTTAAAACACATCGAACGCACGAAGATCACCGTCCATCTGCTCGACGGCACTCATTTACTTGATTTTATCACGGCTCCCGACGAAGAATTGGGCGCCAATGTTAAAAATGCGGCGAAAGAATTGCATCGCCTTTATCTCGCGATTCGTAAAGAACTCGAACTCTTCAATCCTGAACTTGAAGACAAAGACGAAGTGATTGTCATCAATAAAGCTGATCTATTTCAAGGTCAGCCAGGATTCTTACCTGACGTCAAAGCTGAGTTTAAAAAATTGTTGGAAAAGGGTCCTAAAAAACTATCTCGTCCTCTGCTGGCGAAAGAACCATTTTCAATCTCCTGTGCTTCCGGAGAAGGCATTCACGATCTGATTCACGTCTTGTGGGAGAAGCTCTCTTCATGAGTTTTGATTTTCATGAGGCCACTGCTCTCTTTGGTGGCAGCTTTCATCCTCCTCATCTGGCCCACCAACAAGCCATTCAGGGATTACTCAAAAACCCGGGAGTGAAGAGAATTGTTTTACTTCCTTCCTACGGCACCCCACTCAAAAAAGTCCCCGTTTCTTTTGATCAGCGAATGGAAATGACTAAGCTCGCTTTTGCTCACACTCCGTCGGTGGAAATTAGCGATTTTGAAAAGCAGAATCAAACAGAATTTACCTGGCAGGTTCTCGAAAAAATTTCCGGAAAAATACCAAATCCTGTATTCGTGATCGGTGCTGATCAATTCCAAAAACTGGACCAATGGGCACATTTTCCACAGGTTCTTGGAATGTGTGATTGGATCATTCTGCTCAGAAAGCCTCACACTCTTTCCACCCTTAGCCCCAAGATTAGAAAATTCGTTCAAGAACATATTCTCACTCCTACTAGCAATGAATATGAGTTTATGACCTTCGGAAAAAAATTAATCTTCGTCACGACCGATGCCCCCGAGGTTTCGTCCACCTGGCTCCGGGAGCAAATCGCACTGAATAAATGGAGTGAAGTGCAAGACTTCATCGCACCACCGGTGAAAGACTATATTTTGAGGAACAAACTTTATGGCACATGAAACAGTAATTGAAGTCGGCGAAATTTCCCTAGCAAAGGCATTCTTGAGTATTCAGGCCGCCGCCAACAAAAAAGCGGAACACATGAAGATCCTCGATCTTCGGGAGATTTCCAGTTTCACTGATTACTTCGTCGTTTGTTCGGGTTTTTCAGATCGCCAAGTCCAGGCGATCGCAGACTCGATTGTGATTCAACTCAAGGAAGACGGCTTCATGCCGATCAGCGTGGAAGGCTATCGTGATGGCCGTTGGGTAGTCGTCGATTTTGGAGATGTGGTGATTCACGTTTTCATGGATGCACTTCGCGATTACTACGATATCGAGGAACTCTGGCATGATGCACGTAAAGTGCCGATTCCTGCGGAACTTTACATCACTTCTCCTTCTCACTAAGTAGCATGAAAAAAATCGTTCTCATTTGTTTTGGAAAATTGAAGACTCCCGGCATTGAAGACGCCGTGGCAGAATTCACCAAACGGCTGAGCGGATACACCAAGTTTTCATGTGTGGAAATGAAGTCCACCCAATCACCGGAAAAAGACGAGGCAATGATTTTAGAACTGTTGCAAAGTCAGTCTTTCAAAAACAATCATGCACGCACTCCACAAGTTTGGGCCCTGGATGAAACAGGGAAAGCGATGAAGACCACGCAATGGTCGTCTGAGTTCACCGAAATCCAAGATCGTGGTTCCGGTGAATTAGTTTTTATTTTGGGTGGCAGTTACGGACTGAGTGAAAAAATTTTAAAGATGTCGAACAAACTCGTGAGTTTCGGCCCTCAAACACTTTCTCATGAACTAGCGAGATTAGTTCTAGTGGAACAATTATATCGAGCTCTTTCTTTTTCTGCGGGTCATCCCTATCACCACGAAGGCTAGGTCAAGACCCGAGCCGGTTTGGAGTCAACTCCGACCTTGGACCCAGGTCATCACTGACACCGCCAGAATTCTGACCGCGATATCATTCATGAAAATCTTGGACCGGCCTTTGCAACCTTCATAGGTGGAGGCAGTTTACATGAAAAAAATTAGTTCCACTCTCGTCGGCAGCGTCTTACTTCTCAGTGGATTCACCACCTTATTACCTGCTTGTTTCGCACCAAGCGTTCCAAGCGGAACATCGGGCACCGCTGTCGGGCCCGAACTTGCCCAACAAATTAGTCATAACGTTACGAATGGCGCGCTTGCAGTGGTGGGCGGAGTTGCTGGAACAATGTCGATGGCCCAACTCAGTGCTTTCTTCGACGGTACCATCTTCGCTGGAACTCAAACCTATTCTGCGCAAGTGATTAGTGCCAGCGATCAGGCCCAGTTTCAACAAAATGCTTACAATGCTTTAATCAACGTTTTTACCAATGATCTTGCACTGGCCAGTGGCTGGGTGCAAGTAGTCCCGAGTACTGCATTCTGTTCTAGTGTAGGTGCAAGCGGAAGTGATTTGTTAGGATGCGAGAACCTCATCCAACACATTTCATTTCAAGTGCAACTCACAGATCAGTACTCGGGCACCATTAATGGATACTTTGATACCACCCAATTCGCGACCCTGACCTTCGCGCAAGATGCGATGAATGTGAATGTCGCCATTTCAGCAATTCCAACTGTTTTTGAGGGAATTCAAGCCGCCTGGACTGCAGCGGGCGGAACCGTTACGCTTCCTACGTTAACAAGTAGCGTAGGTGCGCTGACTGCATCCATCACGAAAATGGGCACTCAAACTCATATCGCAGCCCAAGTCGCGACCGCGGTGAATATCGCCGGAACTGCAAATGCTTCGCCGTTTAGTATTCAAGTTCCGAGTACCACATCTGCGAATTTGAACTACGATCAAGACACTTCTCTGGCGACCATTGCAGTGAATGTCGGCGCGGTGGATGTGAACATCAACAGTGTCGAAGTTAAAGTTACGCAATCCGTTTCCGGAACAATTGCTTTCGACGACCAATCCGATGAAATACAAATCCAAGGGCTCACTGTAAACGGATTGAATGTGATCGACAGTAGCCCTGGTGGCAAAACAGTCGTCGCCAGCGCTCAACCATTTTCTGGAACGATCAGTTTCTATAATGATGGTCTTGCTCTTACGAGTACTTCGGATGTCTCCGCAAACATTACTCTCACCGACGGAACAAGCTCCATTAGCGCGTTGTCCGGTGCCAGCATCACGGCTCGCGGTCCGAACAAGTCAGTGCAAGTCGGAGGTTCCGATCTCTCCACCACCAACACTGGAAGCTTCGGTACCGGAGATCTCATTTTACCTGCAGGACAGTGTTTTTCAGGAATTCCATGGCAGGTCGTCACGTGTCAGTAAGGTCAGGTTGATCCCCTTCAACCCCCTAGCCCCCGGGTAAAACTCGGGGGCTTTTTTTATCGTAACTATTTGATTTTATTTATAATTTAACGTGCAACGCTATCTATTTGTGATTGTTGACCGATTTTATCAACTATTGTATCATTGAGAGAGTAAGTTTGTGTATTTGTTGGGGGACAAATCATGCATCCATCTTTTCCATCACGCATTCGGAAAGTTTTTCAGCGAGTCGCTCTCGGCTGCGCTTTCGTCTGCATTGGCACCCTCACTCAAAGCTGTATTGCCATTCGTGCTGTGGACGTCGCTTCACTCAATCAAGCGAGTAAAACAAAAACACCCAGTATCAATTTGCTCGCGGGACTTTTGTCGGGAGAAGGTTTTGCGGATGGAAAAGGGACCGAGGCTAGACTGAAACGTCCCAGTGGATTGGTCATGGTCAATAATGTTCTTTATATCGCCGACGGTGGCTCCATGATTAGAACAGTCGCCGCGGATGGAACGGTCACGACCGTTGCCGGCACATCCGGACAAACCAAAGCAAATTTTGATTTCGGATTGAAGGCCACTTTTGGAATTTACGGAATGACGGCCATTGGAAATATTATTTATTTTACGGATCCTACCAATTGCATGATCGATAAGTTTGATACCGTCACCACTGCGGTAACCTTTCTAGCGGGGAAAGGTTGCGGAGCGGACGCCGACGGTGTGGGACAGGGAGCAAAATTTGATTTTCCGAGAGGGATTACAACGGACACGAAAGATCTCTACGTCACCGAAACCCGAGGTGAGATTCGCAAGGTAACCATCGATGGTGCTGCCACTAAATTTGCAGGTAAAGATGGGACCCAAGGTGCGGTCGACAATGCAAATCCACTCGTTGCAACCTTTGCCTCTTCGATTGGCATCACCTACGTCAATGCAAACGGAACCGGATATCTTTTGATTGCCGATATGACCAGCAATCGGATCCGTGAAATCAATCTTACCACCAAGGGCGTGACCACTCTCTTAGGCAACATTTCAAAGCCCGTGGGACTCGGCACCGACGGTACCTTTATCTACGCATCAACGATGTCCAATATCATCGTCAAAATTGCACTTTCAGGAGGAGCGTCTACCATTGCGGGTACTGGCACCACGGGAATCAAAGATGCGACTGGAACATCTGCGCAATTCAATTCGCCAATGGCTCTGGTCTCTAATGGCAGTGGATTTTACATTGCGGACTCCAGTAATAATTTAATCCGATCGATGGATAACAATTTAGCCGTCACCACGCTCGCCGGTTATGGATCCATATCTGGCTATCAAGAAGGAACTGGTACCGCCGCTCGATTCAACTATGTGACAGCCTTCGCCAGTGACGGAACAAATATATACAGTGCCGAATATCAGGATTCGATCATCCGAAAAATTACCCCGGATGGAGTCACTAGTCTGGTGGCGGGTCAGCCGAACGTTACCGGCTATGTTGAGGGCAACGCACTCACTACGGCAGAATTCAACACGATTCAAGGAATGGTCTATATCAACGGGACTCTGTATGTATCCGATTCAGGAAACTACGCGATCCGGGCGATCTCCAATGGGTCGGTCTACACCTTTGCTGGAGGAACCCAGGGCGACCTGGACGGAAACGGAAGCGGAGCCCAATTCTCACAACCCTACGCGATGACGTCGATTGGAACAGACATTTACATGTTCGATTTCACCGCAGCAGGAGCAAAGGTAAAAAAGATCGATACACTCACCGGGGATGTACACACGATCTTTACCGATCTCACGGGAACAGTTCAAGTGTCCGCAATCGTATCTGTTGGAAATAATCTTTTTGTGACCGATCCGGCTAACCTCATCGTTTATAGATTAGATTTACTCGGAAATATTTCAACCTTCGCGGGACAGGCAGGCATGAACGGATTCATTGATGGGATCGGAGCCGCGTCCACTTTCCAATCTCCAAATTCCATTACTAGCGATGGAAAACTTCTCTACGTCTTGGACAATAGCACCGTCCGTACGATCGATCCAACTACCGCGAATGTCGTCACGCTGGCCGGAGTTGGTGGCCAAAATCAAGACCAAGATGGCGCCATCGCTGGTACTGCTTTGATCGACGGTAATTACACCTACTCGATCGCTTATACCCCTTTCGGAATTGCGATCGGAACTCAATACGGCATCCGCTTAATGGACCTCGGCAACTAAGCCCCTTCGAGCATCAAATTTGCAAGACGAAGAACATGATTCTCGGATTGTTATTTGCATTTAAACCTTTTATTTGTCACGGCTGCGAGTCTCCTTCGTCCCATTCGATTTGCGATTCCTGCTTTCAGTGCATGAAAAAAAATCATGAATTAGTAGAGGCAAAGGACGAAGGAATTCGCGGAATTTTTCCTGTATTTTACTCTTTTTCGACGACTCATAAAATCTTAACCTACTGGAAGGATCACGGCGGAAATGAATTGGGACGCGTCCTACTTTCGCCCTCTCCGAAATTGAATCAGCAATTGCTTGAAATGAATTTTGATCTCATCGTTCCTATCCCCCAACACCAAGAACGGAGTTTGAAACGCGGACACGCATCGGCTTTCGTCGTGGCAAATTTATTTTCACGAGAACTGGGCATTTCAATTCAAGCCGATATTCTTACCCTCAACGAATCCGGCGGACCGAAACAGGCCGATTTGAATCGTTGGGAACGCAAACATGGCATAAATCCGTTTCGATTGAATTCGGATCAAAAGCTAGCAGGGGTGAAAATTTTGATTGTGGATGATTTCATCACCAGTGGCAGCACCCTCGAAAAGGCGGCCAATACGATCTTGAGGGAATATCCCCACTGTGAGATTTACGCTGCTAGTTTAGGTTGGAAGCCTAAAACTGAGCGTCGGCATTCGGTGCGACGGCGATCGAATTGATGTTATCGAGCAGCTCATTGGAATCATCAGCGAGCTCAACATCATTGGCAATCACGTCCATATTGAATTCCAATGCTGGAATCTCAAAACGGCGAGCGATTTGTTCGAGCGCATAAGTGAGACCAAAAGAATCATTCAAAAGAACGAAATCAGCGTTTGCAGTACTTTGTTTGTACTCACCTTCGATGACCAAGAATCCTTCTTCAAAACGAAACTGTTCTTTCTCCACGGTCGCCATGAAATCTTTTTTCCCGGCGGGAAGGAAGTCAGGACTGTCGAAGGCCTTATTGAGCGATTGCTTCATCTTGCGAAGCTTCTTCATGATCTCATGATTTTCTTCGATTTCATCGGATTGCAAAAACACGGTCCAGACGGAACGAGTTGGTTCTGCAAAATAACCGAGTACATCGCGATCAAAGGTTTCACCGGAATCACGATTCATCGGGATCACGAGTCCTGTTTCAAGAGACTGTGCCAAAGGTTCAGAATGTTGGAACACCACTTGAAGTGCACTCACTGCTGAACTGGTTTTAGCTCTCGCCATTTGATGTTTCAATACGGTCGAAAGTTTTGGAATCGCTTTCAATTCAGAAAGAAGTCCACAGTAAAACAATTGTTTAAACTCAGTGATGATTCCGTTTGAGAACTGAACTTTTCCGCCGTGTTCAAATACTTCAAACTCAACGACTGGAGCCATCTCTACTTTTTTCACCTTCGGATGAGTTTCAAGCACAGCGCGGATTTCTTGCTCGATCTTCATCGTACTGAGTCCAGCAACGCGAAGCTCGGTCACTCCGAGATAGGCTTGTTCCGGTGTCCACACCATTTCTTCAAAAGCGGACTGTTGAGTTTCTAAATTTGCTGAGCGTTTCCAAGACGGCATTTTGAAACCCTTGTTTCGGAATACTCGGTGGGCAGTCCCTTTTTCGATTGGGCTCGAAAATGATTCGTTGGTCAGTGCCAGACGGCTATCGAGTAATGCTCCGAGAGCCAATTCACTTTTTACGTATGGCATCACTGGCCAAACCTGTGAGCCGGAGTCTTTTACCCAGATAATTGATTCGTTGTGTTTTAAAAGCTGCGCAATGAGGAAAACTGCCGCTGAACCCTCTCCAAAAACGAGGACTGGAGTCTGTTGAGATAATTGATCTGATGCGTTCATTCTGATTTCCCCCTGATGATCTTGTCTCTTCGATTAGATCGATTTTTTTTCTTCGAGTCTAGTAAAAACTTTGACAGTGGCGTTAAGAAAAATAAAACCTAGGACAAATTACAGTGCGAAGCATCATCAATAAAAACCCCCGAACACGAAACGCATCCGGGGGTTCTGAATTTAATGCCGCCTGCCCGACCGACTAGCGCACAATCACGCTAGAACATCGACCCATAGAGCGCTCTTGAGCGGCCTTGTTCAATGCCTGATTGTAGTCAGAAGTATTCATCACCGTTACACCGTATCCATCGCGAACATTGTAAGTGCGGTAACCGTTGTTGAAGAGTGTGGTCACTACGCATGCGCCGATACCTGGGTGTCCTGGATATGGAACTGGGTACGGATAGTGGTTACCAGGATATGGATAATGATTGCCTGGATAAGGGTAGTTTCCTGGGTGTGGGTAGTTGCCCGGATGCGGGTAATTCCCTGGATGAGGATAATTTCCTGGATGTCCGCCCGGATAACCGCCGCCGTGTCCGCCACTCGGAGTTCCGCCGCCTGGATGGCCACCTCCTGGATGACCTCCACTGCCGCCACCGTGTCCGCCACCACCGCCATGACCTCCGCCGCTGTTTGCGCCGAACTCTTCTTCGGTCATTGCAGAGTTTTGGTAGGCCTGTGAAGCGTCTTGAGCTTGTGCTGAATCTTGAGATTGAAATGATTCATCGGATGCGAGTGCGGATGAAGCAACGGCACCGGATGAAGCGATAAACAATAAGGTGAAAAGAATACGAAACATATTTGAGTCCCCAATTTCTGTTGTTCTAAATAAAATACGGTATGTATTTCACAGAGCAGCAATTGTGCCAAAATCCGCAAGAGCGCACTGACTGAGTGCGCGTAAAAAATAGTTTATTATTTCAGACCGTTAAAAAATGACCGATTGCGTATTTTTGGAAGAATTTTTCGCGTCCGAATTTTCGAACTCAAAACGACACCGGAAAATCGGAAAGAAAGACACCGGCACAAACGGTGTCATTCGTTTGTCGTTACTGATCGATCTCAAAGACAACAATCCCTCGTCGCTCCAGTAGCTTTGAAAGTGCCGTTCCAAGACCCAGCCCCTCTAGCTCATTCTTAATAATGTAACGGGCAACCCTATTAAAATCTTTTCCCCATTGTACAATCCGCGTGAATGCAAGTTCGTCCCAAAATTTACCCTGTGGACTGCCTTTTTTTGCCCGCGTGACTAACATCGCGACTCGACCGGAAAAGACCCTCAAGAACTTCTGAAAACCGAAGCGATTTCTTACTTTCAAAAGCAAGTGGAGGTGATTGCCAACATTTGCATAACGATAGATTTTTATTCCATTTTCCTTGGCGAGTTGGCCGAGCAAATCTAAAATTCTCGTTTTGTTACGACGGTGAAGCATCGACCACTCGCCTTTAGCACGTGAAGACTTCAACACGAGATGAATCGTTGCCTTCGGATCAATCGGTCTTGCCATTTTTCTTTTGCCAACTTGAAGGCGTCCGCCAAATGTCGGGGCAATGGTTTTAAAAAGTGAGTATTGCTTCGTTTTCATCGCTGAAAATATAGCATATTTACTAAAAAATATCTATAAAATAGAGTATTTTTTCGAAATTAATAATAATACAAAACACCCCAATAACCACACATTTTGTAAGCGAACACAGTCTTCGCATGACGATTTATTTCTAGTAAATGGGAATCCGGGCAATGGTATTCTGATCAACGTGATCTAAACCAGGAGACGATTTTTTTTCACGCCGTTTTGAAAGTTGATTGAATATTTGAGTCGCAACTTCTGGTCTGATCATTTGTGGTTTGCCCTGTTCTCACCGGCACAAACAACAAATGATACGCCGCCCGATTCCGATACGCTAAAAATAAAGTAATCAAAACGAGTGGCAGACTATGCTTCCACGCTCCCGGTAAAATAGTGAAGCCGATGCAAAAAATATTCACCATCACTGGTGCAAGCAAGATGAGGGACAAGGGTACAAAAAGATTAGTCACGAAAGCAATCCCCGCAACTAATTCGATTCCCTTCGCCAAATGCATCAAATAGCCAGTATCCCAAAGTGTTTTGATAAACAGGTAAGCATGTTCGGGAAGACCAAGATCCTCAAGCGGTATCGTGATTCCCACCGGCGCATTGATCAACATGATGTAGCCGAGATAAAATCTTGCTCCCATCTCTACCCAAGATAGCGGCGAAAAATCACGGTTCAGGAAATACGAGAGCACTTTTATCATTCTTGATCCTTTCAAAATGTTCGAAGTTGATCGGAAGAATTTTTCCGAGCCATTCCGCTCCGTGGGTGTGGTCGTGGTAGTCGTCGCCGGTATCTTCATGGATTAAAATACTGAGTCCATCGCGGTTTCTCACCAAAAATTCAGTAAATTCTTTCTTTTCCGAAGCTTCAAACATCACCGTAAACATCGGTAAGGAATGCGGCCCCACCAAACGGAGGTGGAATTGGCCAAGGCGTGTCCGTGGCAATACTAGCGTGTGGATCGCCAAATACAGAGCTTCAGCGGTGCTTTGCTGGCTCGATTCAAAATAGATATGGGCATGATATTTCTGAGTCATCGCTCACGAGAATAGGAATTTCGGGTTCTAAAGTACAATAGATAAACGCATGATCGGCGATAGGCAAAGTCCTTTGTTCAACGAGATCGGTTGCGAGTTTGACTGCAAAATCAGCGATTAATTACATAGGCTATATTGACAAAATCAGTCGGTCATTATAAGATCCGGTATCATTTATGAAAACTCTACTTTCTCTCGCGGCACTCTGCACTTTGATCCTGACCTCCTCGGCCCAGGCCAACAGCGTTTATCACTCCTTGAAACAGACGGCTCTCGATTACGAGCTGATCGATCAGGAAACACTGAAAAACAACTTACAAGTATACGAATTATTGGCGAAGGACTTCATCGTGAAGGCCGATCAATTTTCAAAATTAAATCCGTCTGATGCTCAACAGAGATTTTCAGTGAGACTGGATTTGTTAAAACTGGTTTCAAAATCTAAACGTCGGATCGACGCACAGATTGCATCCATCCCCGGCAACCGTTTCCTTCCCACCGGCCGGATCACGGATCGTTTCGCTGTGATCAGTAACCTGGTGCAAACCGACCAGGTCGTCGCGGCAAAAATCGAAGTTCAAAAAGAATTAGCAAATATCCGCGAATTGCAAAAAGACTAGAACAATACACCTAAGCCCAAAGAGGTCGAATTCGCATAAGCACGAACTGCGTCCGGTTTCATCGATAATTGCGCGAAATCGAGACTGACGGTGTATTTGTATTTTCCAAATAACAAACCTGGAAACATGTAATTCGCTCCAATCGCCACTTCATAGTTCAGCGACGAATTCAGGAATGAGAGACCACTGGAAATCGGTGAAAACTTTAAGTAACCGCCGATCGCCGATCCATCTTCCATCGAATATTCAATCGTTGGAAAAAACTGGGGACCGTTCGCGTTCACATAACCGAAGTAATTTTTAGTCACGAAGGTGGTGTTGTAATACCAACCAAAGTTAAGTTGTAGTCTCCATGGTCCGGTCATCCAAGGAGTATCGTAACCAACCCGCAAGTTCACTCCCAAATAGCGAATGGTGACTTTATCAGAAATCGCTCCGATGGTGATGGGTGAAGTATTCAAGGGCAATGCAGTGACAAAGGTACTCATGCTCAATACAAAACGCTGAATATTCGCGTTCCGATAACTCGCGCCAAATTTAGCAATCAGAGAATACTGGCCAATGGAAACGACACTCGAATTATAAGTGTTGTAGCCAAGTCCCAAACCACCAGTAAATTTAACGGCGTGAGGTGAAACGGCCTCGCTCGCTTTGCCAACGGCTTCCGGTGCAATTTCGTCCGCTAAAGTGGCGTGAGTGGTGAACAGCGCAAGTAAAGCGACTAGGATGTAGATTTGTTTTGTTTTCACTCTTAAAGCTTAAGTCAGTTTTTTCGGCATGTAAAACTGCTTTTGCTTCAAACCTTCAGGTAACCTCTGTGAATGATCCCCTTTTCCATAACCTTCGGCTCGCATCAAGGCAGTCACGGCATTTCGAAGCACCATCGGCACCGGTAGCGCTCCGGTTTCCTGAACTTCGCTCATCGCCGCACCAATCGCTTCATAAACGGCGCGATCTTTTTTTGCGAGCGCGAGTGAAATCGCGGCGTGAGCAAGATTGATCCGTGCTTCCGGCAGTCCAACACACTCGAGGGCTTCTTTTGCTGCAATGGCCATGAGTAAACCCCGGGGATCAGCATTGCCGACGTCTTCACTCGCAAATACAATCATCCGACGAGCGATAAACATTGGATCTTCGCCACTTTCGATCATCCGGGCAAGATAGTAAACTGCTGCATCGGGATCCGAGGCGCGCATCGATTTAATGAATGCCGAAATAATATTATAATGCTCCTCAGAAGCCTTATCGTAGGGCAAAACCCGATCGCCCATCTGAGCCAATAGTTCTTTAGTTTGATCAAGATCAAAACTCGACACCTCAGGCTTCAACATGACGATGGATTCAAGTAAAGTCAGTAAACGACGTGCGTCTCCCTCTGCTTGATGAATCAACAAATCACGAGCCTCATCGGAAAACGAGGCCTTGCCCGCGAGACCAGCCTCTGACACCAAAGCACGTTGAAATACATCCACCAAACTCTCATCACCCAAGCGATCCAATCGGATCACGCGCATCCGAGACAGTAGGGCGGCATTCACTTCGAATGACGGATTCTCGGTGGTTGCACCGATCAAACTAAAAAGACCGCTCTCTACGTGAGGAAGTAGACTATCTTGCTGAGATTTATTGAGACGATGAATTTCATCAAAGAATAAAATCGTTTGTCGCCCCAAACGCTGATACCCGCGAGCCTGCTCCGCTGATTCTTTGATATCCTTCACACCGGACGACACCGCACTTAATTGGATGAACGCGTCTCCACGATTTTCGGCGATCAACATCGCGAGCGAAGTTTTACCAACGCCGGGAGGGCCCCACAGTAAAATAGATGGAAAGCGTGCGGACTTGAGCCAAGTCCGAATCATGCCCTTCGGTCCCAACACCTTCGCATGCCCTACCCACTCTTCCAGAGTTTTAGGACGCAGACGATGTGCAAGCGGTTCGCTTTCAGGTTTTCTGGCTACAGAGAATAAATCATCCACAGCACAAGACTATAGCATGTTAGTTCAACCGTCAGGTTGACAATATTTAGATGCGTTTACGTTTCGAGTTTTCAGTCTGCGCACTCGAATGATGGCTGCTCCGACGGCGAGACTTACGATAACGCGAGCGCTTTGGAGAAGCCGGGTCGATCAAATCAAGAGACTTGAGTGACGCAAGTGATCTGACAAAATCGCTAGGAATCGGAAGCTGAACCATTTTTCCTGCTGGCATGTATGCATTAGGAGAAGAGGTTCCATTCATCTCCGCTACTGGCTCAGGACTAATTCCAAAACGTTTAGCGATGTTCTTTGCGGTATCACCCTTCCGAGCTTTGTAAGTGAGAAAAGTGACTTCAGATTTGAAAGAAGGATCGAAATATTTTTTCTGAAACGCATCCTTACGACTGAGAGGAATTCTGATCTTGTAGGTGCCAAGTTGAGGCGGAGTCACCCAACGAAGAAGTTCCGGGTTCATCGATTTGAACTCAGTGTAGGTGAGTCCGGCGGCAGACGCGACCTTGAACAAGTCTGCCGGTGACTGGATTTCAACTTCAGTAAGAATATCTCCATTCACTTCACCCTTGCGATTCACGTGAGGCGTGCGAACGGGTTGAGACATATTGAGCAACATCGACTCTACCGAATCTCTGGAAACAATCGCTTCATCTTCCGCATCGCCCGGAGAATCCTTGGTCAACTCCACCGTCGGTTGATTCTTATCATCGGCTGCGGCAGCTTTATCGGCAGCCTTATCCGACTTGTCGGCTTCGAGTTGGTCCGGCAAACGCTCGACCGTTCCCTCTTCTGCTTTTTCAGCAATGAGTGCGGCGCTGACGTGTTTTACTTTTGCGTAATGCTCTTCAAAACCAAATTGTTTCCGGTTTTTTGCGACGATCGCTGCTGCGATCAACTTCGGTACGTAGTTCTTGGTTTCAGGACGAAGATAGCGCCCTTTCGTGAGTTCCCAAAAATCGTTGGTGCGATACTTCTTAATCGCCCGTGCAATCTTCGCTTCGCCCGCATTGTAAGAAGCCCAGGCGAGATACCAACTGCCGTACATTCCGTTGAGTTCTTTTAAGTATTGAACTGCAGCGATGGTGGACTTCTCGACGTCACGACGCTCATCGATCCACCAGTTGATGTCGAGCCCGTAACGACGACCAGTTGCTGAAATGAATTGCCATGCACCTACGGCGCGAGCATTGGAGCGAGCGTTGTTATTGAATCCGCTCTCGATCATGGCGAGGTAAACCAGATCTTCCGGCGCTTTCGCGTTTTTCAAAATCGGGCGTAAAAATGGAATGAAATATTCGGAACGTTCGAGATAGGCGATGAAACGTTCGCGACCGCGACCGGTGAAATACTCAACCCACTTCTCCACTGCTCGATTCATTTCCACGGGAATGTCGAAACTAGAGTTCTCGATTTTTTTATCTTTGTATACGAGGTCGGTAGCAACCATTCCCGTACCTTCTGAAGAAATAGTTAAGGATTCAGAAGACGAGCTGGAAGAACTCGAATGGTTCTCTTTTGATGATCCGGAAGACGGTGCAAACAAATCGCTGGTCTCACTGGTACTGGCGCAACTGGTCAACATGATCGCTAGGACGAAAATCAAAGATGAGTTTTTATAATTGAGCACGAATAAATTCCATTTCATTGCGCGGACCTCTCTTAAGATTGTATCGAACGAAAAGTGAACTTGTCACCCCTATTCGACACGAAAAAGGCTCAGATGGTCATTTTGTTGACGCTTGAAGACTAAGGCTCGATTGAACGTGAAGGCAAGAGCAAAGCCTTCGCCCATTCGCGACCGCATATTTTAGGACAGCGTATTAGTGCGCCGTTTTAGTGCAACTGTTCTGGATTGAAATTTTTGAAGTAGTTGACGATCGCCTTTTCAAGATCGTCATCAGAGAGATAAACTTCTTCTACTTGATTGTGACTCATCATGAATTGAACCACGAGTGTGGCCACGTTCTTAATTGGAATTTGGTAGTAAAGACCATTCACCGCATTCTCACCCAGTTTGTTCATCATGACCGTTTTTGAGGCTTTATATTGGTCGGATTCTGTAGCTTCCGAACCTTCGAGCGCTTCCGCTTTTTGTCCGAGTTGCGTAAGAATTTTTTCGCGCATTTCTTCGTCAGTGATGATGTAAGGACTCAATTTTGTGTAAAGGTCTTGGTATACCATCTGACGAGTACGTGGATTCAGTGCGATCGACTCGTCTTGTTCCAAGCGGCTCACGACATTTTTTGCCAAAACTTTGATGTGGTCTTTTTTCGTAAACATTAACCCAATCTTCGCTTGATCATCTCCAGAAGATCAAGCGATTCTTCGAGTTTTAGAAAAATACTGAGCAAAAAGTAAGACCCAACGCCCACCCCTAGTCCGACCGCAACACGAGCCAAGGCGAAAAGATGCTCCCCGAACGCCCGGTCAAACGACCAAACCACGCCCCCCATTGCCAATGCTACACCCCCATATGAAAGCATGGCTTTCAGCATTTCAGCAGTCCGTGGGGACACCGATTTTTGCTTCATTTTACGAGAAATAAAGAACCAAAGCATCCCCGAATTCAGAATGGCCGTGATCGAAGTCCCCAGGGCTAGACCGATAAATCCGAGACGCTTGACGAAGCAAAAATTGAAAATCAGGTTCGACACCACGGAAAAGACACTGGAGAAAACAGCAAGCCGGGTTTCCCCGATGGCATAACAGATCGGAACCAGTACTTTCACCACCGAATACGCCGTGAGACCCACGGCATAGGCCGCCAGGGCATGGGCGGTAGAGACCGTATCGTTGTGTGAAAATCTTCCGTGTTCAAAAATTAGGGAGATGATGGGAATTCCCAAAAAAGCGAGCCCCGCGGAAGCTGGGAAATTGATCGCAAACACCCGTTTCACGGTTTTGAGAAGGGAGCTCGATGCATTCTCGTAGTTATGCTCGGTCCAGGCGCGACTAAATACCGGAAGAGTTGCGGAAGCCAGTGAGACTCCGAAAATCCCGATCGGGAACTGCATCAAACGAAAAGCGTAGTTCAACCAGGAGACCGCACCCGCTTCCAAAGAAGTGGCAAACATACTATTTACCAAGATGTTGATTTGGGTGGCGGCGAGTCCTACCGTTCCGGGGATCATCAGAAACATCATTCGTCTCAGCGCCGGATCTTTGAGTGGAGGAACCGTATCCGGACGATTCCAAAGTGCACGGTATCCTTGTTTTCTTAAGATCGGCCATTGAATCAGAGCCTGAACAAAACCACCAGCGATCACTCCGTAGGCCATTCCCTCAATCGGCTCGCGACCCCAACGCGGAAAAAAATGAGCGAGGATTACACCCGTGATAATCGACACGGCATTGAACATCGCGCTCGCAAACGAGGGCATGAAGAATTTTCCACAGGCATTCAAGATCGCCATGAATCCGGCCGCGACTGCTACTAATGGAAAAAACGGCATCATGATTTGGGTCATGCGCACGGTGAGTTCAAATTTTCCGGGAATCGAACGAAACGCGTTCGCGTAGATATTGATGATCGGTTCCGCGAAAATGATTCCTAAGATCGCCAGTGCACTCACCACGATGAAGAGAGCCACAAACACACGAGTGGCCACCTGCCAACCGCGATCAATCCCTTTTTCTTTTTGAACTTGAATGAAGGTGGGCACCAAAGCCGCACTCATCGCTCCTTCGGCGAATAAATCACGAAGCAAATTGGGAATCCGAAAGGCGATCTGATACGCATCGGTTGCGTTCGATGCACCAAAGAGGGCCGCGAAGACTTGCTCACGGACGAGTCCTAAGATACGACTCAAAAAAACCGCAATGCTCATCACACTCGCGGATTTTAGAACCGATGAATTTGAATCTTTATTGGCTTGGGAGTTCTTAGCTAGTTGCAAAGGTTTTTGCGAGCCACTTGGTGACTCCTTCCTCGATCTTTCCCTTAAATGCGCTAGCGAGCAAACTCAGTGAAATCTCCACTTGAAGCGATCCTTCTTTTGCAGAAAGGGTTCCACTCGCCATGGAAGACTTAAATGAAACTTGTTTAGCAGCTTCGTCGCGTTTCACGTCTACGTTTCCTAGTGGCGTTTTACTTAAGAAGCGATCAATGTCGGTCGCCACTGACGTGTAAATTGAATCAGCCGATTTGCCTGGTACCGGGAACGTCTTCGAGAAGCTTGCCATGAGATTAGTATGCGCAAATCTCTGGGGTTCTGCAAGGTCTTGAACAATACGAACACGCCAAAATACGTCAATTTTCAGACGTTTTATCGCGCAAAAAATATAGGAATACTATTACGGCTCCGCGCTATAGATTACGGCATATAGAAAAGAGAATTTATGAAAACACTCGCACTTTTGATGTTAACGATGCTCACCACACCCAGCACTTTTGCTCAAACCTCTGAAATGGACGCAAAAAAAATCGTCGTGGTGAAATGCACCACTTTGGACAACAACTACACTCTCATCGTCGTCGACAATGACCCAAAACTCACCAACGGCGGTGCCAACCGTTTCCAACTCACGATGAGACAAAGAGGCAATCCTTCACCGATCATCACGAATGACATTCAGGCCGAAGTTTATGCCGACAAACCGTATTCCGATCCAACGATGGAAGTTCAGAACATTGTCGGAGGAGGCATTCAACTCACTCGCGCAAGTGATACACCAGGTCTCAGCAAGATCAGAAACTCAATTTATTCTGGGCTCAGTAAAACTTGGGATGAATACGCAAAATGTGTTTGGTCAAAAAGAATCTAAGGAAAAAATTGTGGATCCAAAGTCAAAAGCGTGGAGCTGACTCCTTGTGACTTTTTAGAGTCTCGCGGATTTTCAGTAATCCGAATTGTCTATCAAGCTGGCTTTCAAAGGTCCCAAAAATAACCCCAAACTTCCGCGCAACGACTGCGCATTTAACCTCAGACTTTGGTCATGGAACAATCGTGAATTACATAAAGGAAAAAATGAAACTTCTAATTACTTTGATCTTATCAATCACCTCTTTCAACTCTGCATTAGCACAAAGTGGAACAGCCAATAACTGCGACCCAAATGCATACACCTGCATCATGGTTTGGGTTTCAGCATCAGATAATCCGATCGAGCAACCAACATTGATCACCACTGGAGTCAGTATTGATGAAGCGAGAGGGAAACTCCTTCCAATTTGCGCCAATCAAGGCGGAGAAAATCCTCGTACGGGTTATACTAATGCAGCAAAATGCTTCAGTTTGATTTCAAGTACCGTTTGTTTAAAACACTAATTTCCCGTGTAACGAAAACAAAAAGGAAAACAAAATGAACACCATCAAAACAATTCTCATTGGCAGCTTGATATGAAACTAACCATCTCCACTCTTCTTCTTGCAATGGCGACTTCTCTTGCCGCCCATGCCGACTTACCCGAACTTCCAGAGTGCCGAACCAACGCAGAAAAGTCTGTCACCCTTTGCTGGGATGCCTACGGCGATTTCCACCAGTTTGCATCTCTGTTCATTAAAAAAGAAGCAGGCGCTTTCGAAACCTATGCAGTGAACTCCACAAAACTCACGAGCAGCTCTACGAACCATTTACCGATTCCCGGCGGCGGAAGTATGACCTACCAGGAATACAGCCTGAAGCTGAGTTCTCCCCAAGGAAAAACTGTGAGCGCAAAAATGACCACTACGGTTTACGCCGTGAGATACTTTGAACTTCAATTGAATGGGAAGAAAACGATTCTCGACGTGAGAACGAGCCCTTAAGGAATTCTCTCAATCTCAATCAACTCTTCGCCGATTTTCACGATCTGCTCGGACTGCACTTTGATCTTTTTAATCGTCACCGCGACGGGGAGACGATGTGAAATCAATCGCTGATGCGATTCGATCATGAGCACGCATTGCTTCGGCTCCACTTTTGATCCTTCACGGAAAAAGATCGAGTGGACTCGCCCACTGGTGAGCGCCATCAATTGTAGAGGTCGGCCTTTCTCTGAACGACGAATCGAGAAAAACCAATTCTGCATCCTCACGACGTAGCGTTGCGCATGCAAAGGAAACACACAGATGCGTTCCGTATTGCCATTTTCAGTGCGGAAAAAACCTTTTACTCCGCGAAGACCATCCACCATGAAATCCATTCGCTGAGTCCACTTCAAGCGTGCAGCTGTATCCACCGGCAAGCGCTGATTGAGCCAGATCCAGGATTCTTTTTCATTCAGGGGCGGAGCCACTTCTGAAAGTGCACTCGCCAAAATCGTATTCCAGTCGAAATCCGGAATTTGTTTCGGAATGAACTCTTCATCCACAAACCCCGTATAGAACATCGACTCTTCTACCCACGGATGAGAAAGGAGTTCGTATAAAAAACGCTCATTCGTTTGCACCCCACCCGAAATCCAGATCTCTTTCAAAATCGAACGCGTCGCCGCCAGCACTTCCGTCCAGTTTTCAGCAAACACGGTGAGATGACCGATAGACCCACTATTGTTCCAATGAACTTCTTGGCCGGGAACGACGTCCCAAACCAAACTGCCCTCATGTGTGCCTTCACTCCAATCGGTCGTGGTGGAAACTTCATGCACCATTCCCGGATGAGGAATCTTGAGCCAGGTATCTTCAGCGTAAATTTTTAGATTGAGCCCACAGATCGGAGTGGATGCCTGAATTTTTGGACGGGGCTTCGGGTGCTTCACTAGCAAGGCCGGAGCGAGCGCGTGCAATTGCCATTGAAGCGCTTTCGTACGCGCCACGTTTTCCCACAAACGATACGCAAAGTTCGGGCGAGCGAGACCTTCAGTGAGATACACTTCTCGTCCGTTACAAAGGAACACGAGATTTCCCACACCCATGAAATCGCTTTTTTCGACAATGCGACGAGTGTAGTCCTCAATTTTATTTTTGGTTTCATTATCCAAGCTCTGGGCCGGACAAACTTCGAGCCAATTTTTTCCTTCGAAGGTAAGAGAAGCATCGATGATCGGAAAAAACTCGGTCTCGCCGTTTTTCAACCGTGCGAAGGGCTGAACATAAGAACGAGCACTTTCCAAATAACGTTCAATAAATAGAAGCGACTGCCCCGTATGCTCCCGCAACTGATCCATCCAGACCGGAACCCACTCATGGAGCTCTTCGAGTGAACGAATCACCCGTGAGCCATAGCCACTGCGTGCGCGATAAGCGCTCTTCAACACGAAAGGAAGAGTCGCTTGATTCTCGTGGACGAGTTTCTTAATCGTGTTTTCAATTTCGCGAATCGAGGTGATTGGGTCATCACTGAGACCAAGAGTCGGAACACCGATGCCATCCGCCATTTGCAACAGCTGATGGGTGTTCCAAAAAAGGTGCAAAGTTTTCGGCGAAACGCTGATCGACGAGAGTCCAGCCTGGCGCGCCCATCCTTCAAACTCGGAGCGCTCGCTCCAAAGCGTTAAGCCTGGGTGCACCCATTCCGCGCCGGTTTGGTCCACCCAATGCTTGAACAAGGCTTCAAACTGGCCTTTGGCATCGAAATCGGTTACTTTAGGCAGCGGATAAGCGGATTGTTCGCCACCCACGAGCTGAGCGTGGAGGCCTAATTCTAAAAAATCATTCTTAATTTGCTCAGCCAGCGCCCCTTCACCCAAAACCAAAATTGAAGGTAGACGAGGTGGCTGATTTTCAGCTAAACCTATTTTCATCGATAATTTTAAGGGTAACGCATGAGAGTTCCAGTTTCATTAGTAAATGCATTCCAAACTGATTTTGAATCAGTCTTGGGTGACTTCCTGCTTCAAAATCAATTGATTGACGGGAAAGACCTCCTCGACAATCGTCGTTACCTCACGCGCTCCATTGCTCCTCACGTGAAAGCCTTCTCCGAACTCTTCAATCGCAAAGAAGGAAATCAAACCGATGGAATTGATCGGGAAGATTACTGGGCCGACGGCAACGCAAAAAATAAGAGACTCGCCTACCTCCTTTCCTTCATGCCACCGAATCTTTTCCGGGTGGCCAGCGTTTGGGCGGAGCTTCATCGCCTGGGTTTTCAATTTCCAAAAGTGGATGGTGAATTACGCGCACTAGAATTTGGAGCCGGTGTTGCATCCGGTGCCTGCGGAGTTTTAGCAGGTGAAAAATTCGCGCCGATCGGTTTGCCAGCCAGCGGATCCTTTGCACTGATCGAACAGAGCAAAGCAGCACTGAGCCTCGGTGCCGACTGGCTCGATTTCCTCGCCGCATCCTACGGACAAAGTTATCACTCGCGCGGCTTCCATCGACGGATCGAACTCAATGAAGCTTGGCTCCCGAGAAATGCGCCGAGCTTTCATTTAATGATCATGAGTTTTTTCTTGAACGAGAGTCCGCTTTCTCCGGATGAAATGGTGCTCGAGTTTATCAAAATGGCGGAAAACCATTTAGAACAAGAGGGACTCATCCTCATCGTCGAGCCCGCATTGAAACAGCAGTCCCGCAAACTTCTTTTATTCCGAAAAGCGCTGATCGATAAGTTAAAGAACAGTACGTCTTCACTCAAAATTCTTTTGCCCTGTTTAGGCGAACAGGCCTGCGGCGCCCTCGTCAAAGAAGAAGACTGGTGCCATGAAGAAGTGGATTGGATGCGTCCTAATTATTTACGTGAATTGGATCTGCTCACAGGATTAGACCGCAGAACCCTGCCTTTTTCCTATCTCGTGATTCAAAAAACAAAAAAATCCTTGAACGAACTTTTCACTAAGTTTGAAGGAAAAGATGAAGAACGTTATCGACTAGTGAGTCCTTCTAAAAACCTCAGCAAACGCACCAGTGAGTTTTTCATGTGCGGACAAGACGGCAAACGTCGATCTCGCTTTTCGCCGGAAAATCTGGAACATCCGGATCGGGGTGAAGTTCTCCAAAACGTCAAACTTCACGGTGAATCATCCCTCACTCAAATTGACGAAGCCAAACTTCTACCGCCGGAAGACTCGATAAAAATAATCTAAATTTGAGATGAAGATTTTCTCATGTCTTTGACAAAGATCCTCCCTGCCTTGATTATAGAGATATGAAAAAGATAACTCTGTTTGCTTTGTTTGCAGTGCTCATTCAGACCTCCTCAGTGTTTGCAGGAGCTCCAACCTGGAAAGAAAAATGTGTGGATCTCAAATCCTGTATCGAAAACGTTTCTGCCCTCACCGGCGAACAATATGTTTTTGATCGAGACGTAAAGGGCGAGATGCACTTTACCGACAATCTTCCCTTCGAAAAGGAAGATGCCGAGCTCATCTTCACCACTGTTCTTTTTCAAAATGGGGTTGCTCGCGTTCCGATGAAACCGGGCGTATATCAAATCTTAAGGATCAACGACGCAAAAGGAAAAGATCTTCCTTACTACACTTGTGATCAACGAAATCCACCGAAGCTTCCCAACACTTATGATCTCGTTACGATGGAATACAAGTTCACGAATCCGGCGATGGCAAAAGAATCTGAAAATGTGATCCGTACTTATTCAGACATGGGCGCGAGAATTTACGGAGTGGAATCAAATGGCACGCTCATCATCGTGGAAGTCGCAAAGAATCTGAACAAGATTTATCGGATGCTAGTCTCCCTCGATATCAAACCGAGCACCGAATATCTTGGAAAGATGAAAGCCCGCGAAGCCGCTTGGCTCAAAGCCAAGGCAGAGGGTAAAGATGATCACGGCCCCCGCCACGATCCGGCCCCACCGAAAAAAGACGACCATAAGTCTTAAGGGCCAAGTGCTCAAGTTCGCCAAACGCGAACTTAAAGGGTGGACACCCGGGGCGTCACGACAGTAAGTTCGCGTTTGGCGAACTTAGTACGCTTAAATATTACGGCCATACGCATTAACTTAATTCCTTGCGTCTAAATCTTGACTGGAAACCCTATCGTTGATAAAGCTTAGGCATGTTTGGAATATCTTTTGAGCACATTTTGATCGTTGGCGTAATCCTCTTAATCATGGGACCAAAGCGTTTACCAGAATTGGGCAATACCATGGGTAAAGCGATTAAGAACTTCAAAGACTCCATCTCTGGAATCGAAGAAGCAAACTTCAAACGGGTCAGTGAGATCAAAACTGAAGCTCCAAAAGCTACAGTCGCTCCGGCTCCAATCGCAACTACCGCGACGACCACTGCTGAAACAGTGACTCCTCTCAACACTGCAAACGTTAGTCCTGCAGCTGAGCATTCTCCGAACGCTTAGTTTCGCCAGCTTACTGACATCTCCACTCTCTTCAGAAAAACCCTGAAATTACCGAAAAACTACTGATGTACTTTCGATTTCATCATCTCGTATTTTTGTTCGCACTTGGACTATCGCCGCTAGCCCACGCGATGAATTGGAATCAATGCATCGCCAGTA
>Ga0206918_1062_pt1 | contig 26878 bp, 27 predicted proteins | sample Alteio_BWOrgHeat_69_FD_152950 | JGI IMG/M metagenome (GOLD analysis project Ga0206918, IMG submission 152950) | Enriched cells from forest soil in Barre Woods Harvard Forest LTER site, Petersham, Massachusetts, United States -... | ecosystem: Environmental > Terrestrial > Soil > Temperate forest >... | reverse complement strand
GCCTGCGATACATATGAACACGCGGCATATCGTCACGACCAAGAGCTGGTTCGGCGGCGGGGCGGATTTGACGCCGATGGTTCCCGATGCGCGCGACACGGACGATTTCCACGCCGCTTTCAAAAACACCTGCGATGCTTTCGATCCGGCCTATTACCCGAAATTCAAAAAATGGTGTGATGAATATTTTTTCCTGCCGCACCGCAACGAGCCGCGCGGCGTCGGCGGGATTTTTTACGATTATCTCGACAGCGGCGACAAGGCGCAGGATTTCCTGTTCACGCAGGAAGTGGGCAGCACATTTTTAAAAATATATCCCGAGATCGTGCGCCGCCATATGAAGAAATCATGGACGGCGGCGGAGCGCGAGCATCAGCTTATCCGCCGTGGCCGCTATGTCGAATTCAACCTGCTCTATGATCGCGGCACGGCTTTTGGCCTGAAGACCGGCGGCAATCCCGAAGCGATCCTCATGTCCATGCCGCCGGAGGTGAAGTGGCCGTAACGTTTCTGCGGAAATAGCAGGGGAACCATGGTGCCGTTATAACTGTTTGCCAAGTAGTGCAACACAGGAGGCGCCTATGCTCAATAAATTCATGACCCTTAAAGTGAAACCGATACCCGAAGGCTACCACAGCGTCACGCCATACCTGACAATCAAGGGCGCCGCCCAGGCGCTTGATTTTTACAAGAAGGTTTTCAACGCAAAAGAATTAAGACGCATGGACATGCCCGGCGGCAAGATCGGACACGCAGAACTGGAAATCGGCGATTCCATGATTATGCTGGCAGACGAATCTCCCGAGATGGGCAACAAGAGTCCGCAATCAGTCGGCGGCACGCCGGTGACGGTCCATCTCTATATAGAGGATGTAGACGAAGTGGTGAACCGGGCTGTCGCCGCGGGCGCGACCCTGAAAAAGCCCGTGCAGAACCAGTTTTACGGTGACCGCTCCGGTACGCTTGTCGATCCGTTTGGCCATATGTGGCATGTTTCCACGCATATCGAGGATATGTCGGCTGAGGAAATGCAGCGGCGCAGTGAAGCCCTGATGAAACAGCAGATCGATAAGAAAGAATCAGTATGAACTAAAATCCCCCTCCTGCGGAAACAGGAAGGGGATTTTTAAACGGTTAAGTGTCGTGGATGCTTTTACTGTGCGCCGCCGTTGTGGGGAGAGTGGGCAGCCTCGTGGTGTTTGCCGTGATGGTGGTGTCTGTGCATTGCATGGTGTTTCATGTGGTTGTGGTGTTTCTCATGGTGTTCTTCCATGCGGTCTTGCTGGCCTTCTTCCTGAGGGTTGACGCGGCCGTTGCCGTTAACACCGGTCCCGTTGTCGGTATTATTACCTCTGAAATCCTGCGCGAAGGCATGAGAAGCAAGAGTCAGGGCGGATACGAGCGCTGCGGCCGTAAGCAAGGTATAAAAACTATGTTTCATGTTTTAGTCTCCTGATTATTGAGCGGTTAAAAGAATTTTTAGTCCGTACTTCCATTATGCACTCCGGAGGGCAGAGCGGCTATATCCTTTAAATTATCTCATCTTAATTAAGATTAGATTAATTACAAAAAATCCCCTCCCTGCAAAAAACAGGAAGGGGATTTTTAGTTAGCTAGGATAATAATCGCAGCCGCAATTTAGCGGTGGTGACGACCGCCACCTTGACGGTGGTCATGTCTTTGCTCACGGTGCTCCTGACGGCGGTCTTGGCGTCTCTCCATGCGGTGGTCGCGTCTTTCATCATGACGCCTGTCCATGCGGTGGTCGTTGCCCGAGTTGCCGCCGTTACCGTGCATGCCTGTGCCGTTCGAGGCATTATTGGACCTGAAGTGATGTCCTTGTCCGGCGCTTCCTGTGGAACCGGTGCTTCCCGTAGAGCCTGTGCTACCTGTGGAACCAGTGCTTCCCGTGCTGCCCGTAGAGCCAGTGCTTCCAGTAGAACCAGTGCTGCCGGCTCCCCTTTGGTGATGACCGCCATTTCCGGGAACTCCTGCGTTGCCGTTACCGTGGTCTGTAGCGCCATTACCGGGGTTGCCCGGAGTGCCTTGATTGCCGACTCCCTGATCGGACGGTGCTGTCGTTACCTGAGCGAAGGATTGGGAGGAAAGCGCCAGGCTGGATACAAGCACTGCGCCGGCAAGTAAAGTGTAAAAACGATGTTTCATGGTTTTAGTCTCCTTGGTTGTTGAGATGTTAAGTGTCGATAAAGTCCGTTTAGGTTTTCTCGAGCTTATACTTCCAGTATGCGCTACGGATGACAGCGCGGGTATGTCCTGTACATTAAATTTTTCCAAGGATGATTAAAATAAGGTTAACGGAATGCCTTTAGTCCTCCGAAAGCACCAGTGCGCGCCGTGCGACATCATAGCTGAAGCCCGCGCGGCCCATGGAGGCTAGTTCTTTTTGCAGGTCTTTGGGGTCGGTGATGGGTTTCTTGCGGTAGGGGCCGAGTTTTTTGCGGCGGGTATAGGCAAGCGCGGCGGTGATTTCGGCGTTTTCATGCTCTGCATCAATATTTTTCATCGCGGCTTCGATCTGCGCTGTCGAGAGTCCTTTTACCTGCAGTCGTGCAATAATGGAACGTCCCGAGTGTCCCTGTCGCCGGAGCGAGGTCACTTTCGCCTGTGCAAAAACTTTATCATCCACTAATCCAACGCTCATATACCGTGCCACCAGTTCATCGACCAGCGGCGCGAAATCTTCCACTGCCGTCTGGTGAAAGGCGCAGGAGCGTTTCACCTTGCGCAGCAGGATACGCTTCAGGTTCTCCGCCGATGTTGCATAACGCTGTAAATAATATAGCGCCGCATTTTCCAAATACGTCTTGGAAATCTTTTTCGGCGCTTTGCGTTCGCGACCACTCGTTATTTTATTTGCGGCTTCACTGTCCATACTGGCCCACATTATGCTATAATTTGTGTGCAATGGCTATACGTATTAAAAAAGACGGCACTGAGCAAAAGGGACTGGTCGATGACAACGTCGTCCAGCCCTTTCGCCTGGAGAAATCCGGCGTGCGCGGGCGTATGGTGCGGCTCGGTTCCGTGCTGGCCGACATCATGCAGCAGCATGATTACCCGCCGCCCGTCTCCGCGCTGCTCAGCGAGGTGCTGACGCTCTGCCTGCTGCTGAGTTCAATGCTCAAGTATGAAGGCGTTTTCTCCTTGCAAATCAAGGGCGACGGCGCGATCCGGACGCTGGTGGCCGATGTGACCAGCAAGGGCGAAGTGCGCGCCTATGCGGGGTTCGACGAAGCCGCCGTCAAGAAACTTGCCAAGCGCAAGAAAGATACCGATAACCACTATTACCACCTGCTCGGCAAGGGCCACATGGCCTTCACGGTCGATCATGGCGGGCAGGATCACCGTTATCAGGGGATTGTCGAACTGAAGGGCAATTCGATTGTCGATGCTGCGCAGCATTATTTCACGCAGTCGGAGCAGATCAAGACGTCGTTCAAGCTTGCCGTCCATCCGCAGGACAGGCACTGGCGCACCGGCGGCATCATGATCCAGCAAATGCCGGATGAAGATGCCGGCAAGCGGCCCGATGTAGAGCCGGATATGGAAGACTGGACACGCGCCGCCATGCTGCTTTCCACCTGCAGCGAAGGCGAGATATTATCTCCCGTGCTGGCCTCGTCGGATGTGCTGTACCGTTTGTTCCATGAGGAAGGCGTGCGGATTTATTCGCCGACCCATATCCGCTTCAAATGCCGCTGTACGCGGGAGCGCGTGATTGATATCCTGCGTACGATCCCCAGGCCGGAGATCGAGGAGATTTGCGAGAAAGAAGGCCATGTGATGATCACCTGCGAATTCTGCAGTGAGAAATATAAATTTGGCGCTTCTGACATTGATGCTGTTTATAAGGAGAGAAAATGATGAAAATTTATATAGAGCTTTTGGGTGTATTGCTTTTAGCCGGCTGTGCCGATGGCCCGCCCGTCACGCAGCCGCCGGACATGACCTTCGCCAACCTCCAGCCGATAGAGGTGAACGCGGCCGGCATTGATGTGATCGACAATTACAAGCCGCCTTTGCAGGACCCGAATGTCGAGCATACCTTCCGCCTGCCGACCTATGTCGCGACGGAAAGGCTGCTGCGCCATCAGCTTGTCGCGGTGGGGAGTACGAACACGCTGCGTGCCATCATCGAGGACGCCTCGGTCATCCGCGAGGAGTTGCCGCAGGACAAGGGCTTCATGAGCTACTTCCAGCAGCAGCCCACAGAGCGCCTCAAGGCCAAGGTGCTGGTGCGTTTCGAACTGGTTGATCCAAAGGCGCCCGACATCGTCCTCGCCCACGCCGACGTGATCGCGGGGCGCACTAAAACCCTGATGGAAGGCATCTCCCCCGCCGACCGCGACTTCGCCTACTTCACCCTGACCAACGACCTGATGGATGACGTCAACGACGGGCTGAAGTCCATCGTGGTGGGGACGTTCGGGAAGAAGTTTTAAACACCTCGCCATGCCGCACTTGTTGCGGCATCCATGGACCCCGCAACGAGTGCGGGGTGGCGATTTTCTCAACGACCGTGTGAATGATTATTCTCGAGTCTTTTCAAATATTTGCGAATCGGGGTTGAAGTGAAAAAGACTCCGGAAACGCGCCTCGCCATTTTACGAAGTCAATGTATTAGTGCTTTGAAATATAATGCCTTTTTTTTGCTAAATTAATGACTCGACTCTTATCCACAGAATCTCGACACTCGGAGTCGAAGGAAAGCGCCGCCTCAGTTTTCTGAGTGCAGCGCTTCCCTTGATACTTCGCTTCGATGACCAACTTCGCCCTGCGTTTAACCACGCGGGGCTTTTTTTTTGACGATTAAGAATCATATCCGCAATTTATTCATCGTTCAATAAGGATTGTTGCGCTAGACTCAAAAAAACGTCGGCAGAGAGAAAAATCAGAGGTTGACATGATATATGAGCCACAGCGCCGCCGCGAAGACCTCTTCCGCAACCGCGTACTCGGTTTTTTCAAATGGTTTTTTATCATTGCGGGCGTCTGGACGGTGTTGGGCGTGCTGGCGCTTGTCATGATAGCCCTCTGGCCGCCGCATCAGCATACCGCACACGCCTCATATGTGCGGGGCAATAATATTATCCTGACCTATACGTTTAAGTCGGGGCTGGCGGAAATCGCGGGCGGCCCGTCGCTGGGCGCGCCACTGCTGCATGAGCAGCCGACCTTCGGCGAACTGATCGAAAGCCTGACGGAAGCCGCCAAGGACCCGTATGTCAAAGGCTTCGTGGCGAAATTGCAGGATATCAGCATGAGCCCGGCGCAGTTGCAGGAGCTGCGCGACACGCTGGCGAAGTTCCGTGCCGCCGGAAAATTGACTTACATATATGCGGACAGTTACGGCGGTTCCATGGGGGCTTATTATCTGGCGTCGGCTTTCAGGCAGATCTGGCTCCAGCCGGTGGGAGATGTGTCGATGAACGGCGTGGCGGCGGAATTGCCGTTTTTCAAGGGAATACTGGACAAGCTGGGCGTCGAGGCCGAGTTCAGCCACAAGGGCACTTACAAATCCTTTCCTGAAATGTTCACGCTCAATGGCATGAGCCCGGCGAACCGCGAGATGACGACCGGTCTGGTCAATGACCTCGCCGGCCAGCTTGTTGCCGGCATCGCCTCCGCACGCGGGATGACACCCGAGGCCGTGAGGCAGCTGGTCAACGGTGCGCCCTATGGCGGCGAAGAGGCACTGAAACTGAAACTGATCGACAAGCTTGGGTATTATGACCAGATGCTGGAGGAAGTAAAACGCAAGGCCGGCGTTTGGCACAGATACGACAATGAGAAAGAGGGCACGCTCGCCCTGCAGGACTATGATTTCCCAGGCGAGCCGAAAACAAAAACGAACATCGCGCTCATCGTCGGCGCGGGAGATATTGTCTCGTATAGCAATGTCCACGCGGGAGTCAGCGGCGCTGATATGCCCGCCGACAAGATCGCCAGGGCTTTCGAGGACGCGGCGAAAGACAAGCATGTCGTCGCTGTCGTGTTCCGCATCGACAGCCCCGGCGGCTCGCCGGAAGCGGCGGAAACCATCCGTCATGCGATCATGGAGACGCAGCAAAAGGGCAAACCGGTGATCGTCTCGATGGGTGGTTATGCCGCATCGGGCGGCTACTGGATCGCCGCGCCTGCGGATAAAATCGTCGCTGAACCCGCCACCATCACCGGCTCGATCGGCGTTTTCGGCGGCAAATTCGTGCTGGCGGGGTTGTGGCAGAAGCTGGGCGTCCACTGGGACAGCGTGGCCGCAGGCGACAACGCCGAGATGTTTTCGGCCAATGTGCCTTTCACTGAAAAACAACGGGAACATTTCGAGTCTTTGCTGGATAATATTTACAAGGCTTTTATTACGCGCGTGGCCGAGGGCCGGCATCTGACGAAAGCGCAGGTCGAGGCCGTGGCCGAGGGCCATGTCTGGACGGGCAGTCAGGCGAAGCAGCGCGGGCTGGTCGATGAACTGGGCGGGCTCGACAAGGCGGTCGAACTGGCAAAAATCGCGGCAAAGATCAAGCCGGGGCAATACGTCCCGCTCAAACATTTCCCCCCGAAAGAGACACTACCTGAAATGATCATCAAGAAGCTTACCGGCGAGGAGGATGACAGCGCCGATGCGTCCATCCTGTCTCTCGTCGGCCTCAGCGCTGCGGATATTGCGAAGGCTGTGCAGGCGGAGCTTTTGCAACCGCCTGTGATGCAGGTGCGGTAAACCTATTGACATAGGTTATTCCGGGATGGTACTAAATTTTTATGCCATTGGAAAACCTTATCCCTCTTTCGCCCTATCTCAGGCAGGCGCCGCGCGAGCTTGATCCGCAGGAGAGTTTCGCGGCGCTTGTGTCGTGGCTGCGCGAGTTGATCGTTGAGAAAAAAGCGCCCGGCTTTATCGTCGCGCTCAGCGGCACGGATTCTATCTTGACCTTTCTCGCCTGTGCCAAAGCCTTTGCGGCGGAGGGGCGTCCGGAGCGTGTGCTGGGCATTCATTACGGCGCGCCTTTTCCGCCGCCGCAGAAAACGTCGGAAGAAATCGCGAAGCTGATTAGCCTCACGCCCGGCTATCGCTGGGTGGCGCGGATTGTGATGCCCTGGCTGCGGGAACAAGCACTCGGCGCGCAGCTACGCGTTGAAAGTGACATTGATTACACGGACGATTACCAGCGGTGGGCCGCGCTCTTCAGAAGTTCCCTCAACGGCGCTTTCAGCACCGAGCCGCTGACGGCGGGCGACAATTACTGGGTCGTCGGCACGCGCAATGCGACGGAAGAAGCGCTCTTTTCCTACAGCAACTTTTCCAACACAGTCAGTGTGCAGCCGATCCTCCATCTGTGGAAAAGCGAGGTCCTGAAAATCTGCGCCGCGCTCGGCGTGCCGGATTTTGCGCTCGCCCAGAGCCGTCAGGTGGACTGCGATTGCGGGCGCTTTGATCTTGCCGCCAGCCATATCGATGAAGTGGATGCGGTGCTGATGGCGCGTAGCGGCCTCCTGAGCCGTGCGTATTTGCACCAGCATATGGCACCGGAATTGCTGAGGAAGCTTGAGGCTTTTGTCGAGGAGCAAATCGCCTCTGCGCGTTTCAAGAAAGAAATTCCTTATATCCCGCCCGCCGATACGGTGAAAGAGGCATGACGGATACAAAGCCGGTTTCGCAAGCTGCTGTGAAAATATTGCAATCCAGTGATGCGGCGGCGGCGCATGCGCTGGTCATGACGACGGGTGGTGATAAGAACGAATGGCTGCCTGAGGCGTTCGTGCTGCTCAATACCAAGGGCCTGAGCGCGCGCCAGCGGCGGGAAATGACGGAAAGGATTTGTGGTTCTTCTTCAAAGGTGCTGGCCGATATTGGCGCGCGTGTCGGCGTTTACGGATTTTCATTTCCTGTGTGGCGTTCTCTCACGCAATGTTTCAATGGTGCCTCGCTGGCCGAGCGCTTCGGCATGCAGCGGCTGAAACGTGAAACCGATATACGCGACCCGGCTTTGCCCGAGCCGCACCGCCACCGCCTGGGTCCGGGCTATGCCTTCGCGGACGGCAATACTTATATCGAATACCGCCGCGCCTATATCCTCTGCTCACAAAAAACCGATGAGGGTACCGCGACGCTTGTGATCCGCAACAATTCCTATTATTTCGGCCGCGACCGGCTTGCCGCGCCGGCCTATGTTTCATGGCAGCCGCTGTCGGTAAAAGACTTACAGGCGCTGACTGAAGATAAACTTGAGAATTCATTTGTGCGTTTGCAGGACGCGGGGAACGCGGCAGGCATGGAACGCATCGGAAACCTGCTTGACGCGCTTGATGCTTTCGAAGCGAAGATGGATAACTGGCTCAAGCGCAATCCCGGCCTGGAGCATCTGGCGGATTTTCTGCGAGGCGGGCTTGACAGCCCTTCGCCTAAGCCGCCTTATCTCGCGGAGATCGACCCGAAACTGCCGCCCTGGTCGCCGCAAAAAGTTCGCCCTGTCACGCCTGAAACAGTGGCCAGCCTTTCGGCGATCTTCAATAATGCCGCGCGCGGAAAAAAGAAAATCGTCCTCCTCTCCGGCCCCAAGGGTGATTATCCGACGCCGGTTTAAAAAACAAGGCTTACGCCGCGTCTTCCTTCAGACGTTCCAGCTTGGCGCCGACGGAGGAGAGTTTGCCGACGATGTTTTCGTAGCCGCGCTCGAGGTGGTAGATGCGGTGAACAGTCGTGGTGCCCTGCGCGACGAGGCCGGCCAGCACCAGCGACACCGAGGCGCGCAAATCCGTCGCCATCACATCCGCTCCTTTGAGTTTCTTGACGCCGCGCACCAAGGCCGACGAGCCATGCACGGTGATATCCGCACCCATACGCGTGAGTTCCGGCACGTGCATGAAGCGGTTTTCGAAAATCGTTTCAGTGACCATGCCTGCACCTTTTGCAATCGTGAGCATCGACATCATCTGCGCCTGCAGGTCGGTCGGGAAGCCGGGGTAGGGCTCGGTCATGATATCCACGCCGCGCAGGCAGTCTTTCTTGCGCGTGACGGTAATGCTGTTGGCATCGCCCGTCAGGTCAACGCCCGCCTTGTGCAGAGGGTCGAGCAAATAACTAATGTGTTGCAGGTTGCTGTGGCGCAGGACGAGTGTGCCGCCAGTCATCGCACCCGCAATCGCAAATGTGCCTGCCTCAATGCGGTCAGCAATAACAGTATGCTCCGTACCGCGCAGGAAGGATTTGCCGTGGATGGTGATGGTGTCCGTGCCCAGCCCTTCGATCTCCGCACCCATTTTGACAAGACACTCACCAAGATCGACGATCTCCGGTTCGCGCGCGGCATTGGTGAGGACGGTCGTGCCTTTGGCGAGCGTTGCCGCCATCATGATGTTCTCGGTCGCGCCGACAGAAACTTTGGGGAAGTGGATCGCCGCGCCCGTCAGGCCGTTCGGCGCTGTGGCGTTGATATAGCCTTCGGCGAGTTCGATTTCCGCGCCCAACTGTTTCAATCCATCAATGTGCAGATCGACCGGACGCGTGCCGATCGCGCAGCCGCCGGGCAGAGACACCTTCGCCATGCCATGCCGCGCCACCAGCGGGCCGAGGACAAGGATGCTCGCGCGCATCTTGCGCACAAGATCATAAGGGGCGACGCAACTGGTGATTTTCGGGCTGTGCAGTTTGAGCGTTTTTCTCTGCGCGTTATAATCCGCCGTCACGCCGAGCTGTGCCAGAATTTCATTGAGGGAGGTGACATCGCGCAGGTCGGGCACACGGTGCAGCACCAGCGGCTGGTCGGTCAAAATCGCCGCCGTCATCAGCGGGAGCGCCGCGTTCTTCGCGCCGCTAATCTCTATCTCTCCGTTCAGCGGTCCGTTGCCTGTGATCCTGATTTTGTCCATTACATCCTCGGCAGCGTGACGCCTTTTTGGCCCATGTATTTGCCGGCGCGGTCGGCGTAGGAGACTTCGCAGACGGTGTCGCCCCTGAAGAACAAAAATTGCGCGATGCCTTCGTTGGCGTAGACCTTGGCGGGCAGGGGCGTGGTGTTGGAAATTTCGAGCGTCACCTGGCCTTCCCATTCTGGCTCGAGTGGCGTGACATTGACTATCAGCCCGCAGCGCGCATAAGTACTTTTGCCGAGGCAGATCACCAGCACATCGCGCGGCACTTTGAAAGTTTCCACCGTGCGCGCCAACACGAAACTGTTGGGCGGGATGATGCAGACATCCGTCTTGCGCGTGACGAAACTGGCGGGGTTGAAGTTTTTCGGGTCGACGATGGCGTTATCGACGTTGGTGAAGATCATGAATTCATCCGACACGCGGCAGTCGTAGCCGTAGGAGGAAAGGCCGTAGGAAATCGTGCCGGTCTTTTTCGTGCGCTCCTCGAACGGCGTGATCATGCCCTGCTCCAGCGATTGTTCGCGTATCCATGAGTCGGGCATGATGGCCATGGTTATTTCTCCTTTGTATCGGTGCTACGGGCGCGGGTTTGTTGCTTCCGCTTGAGCAGATTCTGGCGCAGGGCCTCGGCGCGTTTCTTGTCTTGCGCGCGGTTGTGCGGAACGGCGGTGTTGCGGGGTGCTTTGTGATCCATGTCTTTAAAGCTAAAGTCACAATGCGGTGGGGTCAAGGATTCATCTTCGCCCCTTCATCCCAAGGGGAGAGAGAGAAAGCAGGCGGCTATCAAAAACTATTGCCGGGGAGGAGCGGGGGCAGGGGTCGGTTTACGTACAGGCTGGCCTAATTTCGCTTTCATGCTCATGGTAGTCTCCTAGGGGGTGAGAGAGAACTTACTTTCAAACATCATAGTGATATTGAAACATTCTAATGAAAATTAGATTCGTGTCAAACTTTTGATTTAAATCAAATCTATAATTTTCATATTAATAAAAAATTAAATATCTATGGTTATAATGAAGTCAGGCAGCAAGATATGGGGTGTAGAAAATGGAACAAACTGGATGGTTACGTAAGGCCTTTGCCATGGTTAAAAATAAACGGGATGATAAAAAATGGAATGCAGCGGTGCATCCCGACGAGAAGTGGCGCCTGGATCCAGTCCGGGCTGAAAAAGAATGGAATGCAGCGGTGCAAGCCAGCGAGAAGACCCACCCGAAGCCAAGCCCGAATGAAATTGCACTGCGTGCAGCGGTGATGCAGGAGCAAGTGAAAACTCATCCGGAACTGGGTCTCGTTAGCCTCGATGAAATTAAAAGAAGGCATGCAGATGCGCAAAAGAATAACCCGGCCCCGGCAAGTCCCTCAGGAAAGCCCGGCGCTCACTGAACTTATATAGTTGAGACAATCGGGGCGCCGCGGGTCAGGGTGCTCTGTTTTGGACGATTTAAAAACGCGAGCGCATTTTTCCAGTAGCTATCTGTTTTTGCGGCTTCGGTCATGAAGCTGCTGATTTTCGGCTGGCTTAAGAAATGTTCTCCTGCTTTGAAAACAGCGGGGTTGCCTTGATACTTGCGCATGGCTGAAATGGTCTTCCGGCAAACAGCAGCATAGGTCTCTTTATCTTCATCATAAAGTTTCCGGTTGATATCACCGGCATCGCCTATGTTGGCTTTGCAATATTTTGCGACCGGCATAAAGGCCTTGCGGAGTTTTTTAAGCGTTGTGCGGTTAAGCTGGCATTCATCGGCTATTTCTGCGGCAAGCTCCGCCGTTTCACGCAGGGAAAGGGTGAAGAAATCTTCTCCCTTTTCATCCGCAACCTCAATGGCCCGCTGAATGGCGTTCGTTGTGTAGTGCGCAGTATCTGCAAACAAAACGAGAGGAGAGGCCATGTCCGCGCCTTTATTCCCTGCATGACCGGTGTTTTTGCCGAAGCGCTGGATATGCCGGAGCATGGCATAGGCATCAGCGGCGTTTTCTGAAAGGTGCTCGGAATAGGCCATCCCGCCTTTAACGATATGGTGGCCTATTTCGTGATCGAGATTATAAATAGCCGCCATTTTTTTTGTGTAGAGCCGGGAAAAGGTACCGCCGATATTTTTGTTAGTAAGCGCGATCAGGTCGACAGGTGTCCCGGCGAGATCAAAGTCACCCCAGGCGATGCCTTGCCAGTTACGTGTGCGCCTTTCGCTTGTTGCTTTCGCAAGAGCTTCTCTAATGGCAGATGTATTCTTTGTCAGCTGGCCTGCAATTTCAGGCGAGATGTAAACCAGCTTATCGACAACAACGACGAGCCTTGCCAGCTCCAGAGGAAACGCCTCATAAGCCGCCGCAGCGGTTTCATTAAACTCTTGCGCGAATGACGCTTGCATCGCCAGATTCTTTCGTTTTAAGTATGATTATTAAAATTAAGCATAAATAATAAGTACTAGCAACATAATAATATTGCGAAATTAAATAACATAATTGTTGACATCAATACAGTTTTCCCTATCATTGTAGTCCCCAAGGGAAAGAACAAGTTATGCAAGATAAATTCAAAACAGTTGCTCAACACAAGCCCGGCGATGCTTTCGATTACGAAAGTGAAACGGCGCAAGCCTGGAACAGTTTTCCCGGGAGCAAAAACAAAATTCATTTTATTGATACCAGCCATTGGCGGTTTTTTAATCCCGAAGGCTCGTCTTTAGAAAAAGCCATGATCAAAATCAGGCGGGGAAGCTTGCGCGTTGCGCGGGCTTTGCTTGGTGATGATACCGTGCGTGGACCGATCACCATAGGCGCAGGGAGCAAAGAGTCTGGCAGCCGGTATATTTTTCTCCCCACAACGGGGGAGATCAAGGACAGATATTTGCCTGGCGCTACCGAGGCGCAGGAACGGGCCTGCATTTTTGACCATGAATTGGTTCATGCCGTTGGCCGGGGCGGCATGGATGATGACGCAACCAGAAGCGAGTCTTTCGCTGATGCTTATGCCGTGATCAGGCATCTCCAGCGCTATGGCGCGGCTTCTCCTGTCATCAATGCCCTTGTGACGACGCGTTCCTTTCAGATGGTTTTCCGCGAGCCGGGATACGGGCTCGATCATTTCACCAGCCCCATCGTCGCAAAAATTCTGGAGCAGCGCCATGCGATCGACTGGAAAAAACTGACACCGCAGGAAACGGTGGATATGGCGCAGAAGTTTGTGATGCGAAACCAGTTGGGCACCACGACGACGTACAACCTGCATAAGGAATTCAGCGCGTTGCACGACAAAGCGCAGGACATCGGGAACGGTGATATAGCACCCGTGAAAGCGCTCGCGGAGCAGCTCACCACCACGAACTCCGCAAATGTTTTCAAATACGGGATGCTGGCGCTGCAGGCGTGTATGGAGAAGAAAAACATCGCCGCTGCGCTTAAAGGCGCTGAGTGGGATGAGACGCGGGAAAGGCTTGCCGCTCAGGAGGCTGTATTCGCGCCGCCAAAGCAGCCGCCAGCCGCCGGTCGTCCTCCTGGATCACCAGGCTAATGACACTTCTTCATTTGTTTGCCGATCAGCCAGGCATTGACGGGTAGTGCTGCAATATAACCCGCTGGCACAGCTAGTGCCAAAGCTTCCCAAAATAGCGGATTGAAGACTGAACCTGTGCGAACACCGCCCATATGATAATCGACAGAGTTCATGACGAGTTCCATGACGCCGATGGACAGCAATTCTCCCAACCAAACTGCTTTGAGGGCTGCTGTAAAATTCAATTTTGTCCGGCGCATCAACGGGAAAACGGTGAGTGAGAAGCCAGTGATAAAGGCGAGTATCGTACTGAGAACCATCGAAGTATAAGGGTGAAGACCCATCGTTACGCCGATCAACAAGCCCGCCATCTCGCCAATCATGCATCCAGTCAGACAATGGAGCGTCGCATGAAGGGCGGTTTTGAACGCCGAATGATGTATGGCGGGTGTTTCAGCATGGCCGCAACTGTTATGATCGTGTTCCATGATTACCTTTCAGCGCCCGCTCTCGCGCCGCCAGACGGCGAGCAGGCCGCCGAAAGCAACCAGCAGGAACAGCCAGTTGGGTATCAGGTCGGTGCTCTCGACGTTCTTGACGGTATAGGCGGCGTTTTCTTTCAGCCCGAGCCAGTCGTTACCACCAAAGCGGCTTTGCCGCCCGGATACGGACTTCAGCGAAAAGTTCGGCGTCTCGGAAAACCAGATGATCGTGCCGCCGGTTTTGTCCACCAGCGGTTTCAGTTTGTCTGCGGTGGTGTGCACGTCGGAGAATTCTTCGCTGACCGCCGTGCCGATAATGGCGAAGGCGGTTTTGGTGCCGTTGCTGAAACGGTAGATGCCATTCTGCGTGGCGCTGACCTTGGTGCTCACCCAGCCTTTGTCCTGTGTGGCGAGAGAAATTGTTTCGTCTTTTCCGTCAGGGCGCGTCAGTGTGACGCTCTTTGGTTCCTTCGTGAGATTACGCTCCGAAACCGTGATGGCATCGCCGCGTGGTTCGGCCTTGATGAAATCTTCCTCCAGCTCCGGCTCTTTCATCAGCCAGTGGGCGACATGGCGCAGCAGCTCGGTATAAGGCCCGCCGCCGTCAACGCCTTTCGACCACATCCAGATATTGTCGGAGGTCAGCACCGCCACGCGCCCATCACCGACTTTGTCGAGGATCAGTAGCGGCTTGCCAGCCTTGCCGGTCATCAGCGTCTGGCCTTTGGTTTGATTAATATCAACCTGCGTCAGCCAGGTGCCCCAAGGCTTTTCTGTGTTGACCTGTAAATCACCCGTGACCGGATGGGTTTTGCCGAGGTCGGTCAGTTGCGGCAGGTACGTGCCCGCGAGAATGCTTTCTTCCGGCGGCTTCGGCGTGACCGGCAGGATGTCACTCACCGCCGTTTGAAATAAACTCTGCTCCGGACTGTCGGAACCCATCGCCAGCAGGAAAGCGCCGCCGTTCTTCACGTAGTTGGCAATATTGGCGAAATACTGCGGCTGGATCAGGCCCTGATGGTTCGCTCCTTGCTTGTCGAAGATGATCAGGTCAAAATCCCTGATCTTTTTTTCGAATAGTTCATCCACCGGAAAGGCGATCAGCGCCAGCTGGTTCTGCGGCGTGCTGTCGAACGAATTGGGCGAGCGCAAGATCGTAAAGTGGACGAGGTCGATCGCCGGGTCGGATTTCAGCAGGTCGCGCCACGCCCGCTCGCCGATATGCGGTTTGCCGGAGACGAGCAGGACTTTCAGCCGGTCGCGCACGCCGTTGACGATCATGGGTGCGGTATTGTTCATACCCGTCAGTTCGCCTTTCAGCACCGGCACCGAGAATTCGAAAACATTCTGCCCTGCGTGGCCGAGCCTGAACGTATAACTTTGCTCCTGACCTGCTGTGACGGTCGTCTGGCTGACGGTCTTTCCATCCTGCTTTGCTTCAAGAATAATCGGCGCGTTATCTGTCGGCTTGCCGATATCCTCGACCTTGACCTTGATCGTTATATCCTGGCTGAGCAGACCGTATTTCGGTGCTTCGACGATGGTGACCTTGCGGTCGAATTCATCCCGTCTGCCGGTCAGGATGACGTGGAACGGCGCGAGCTTTTCCCACGGCTTGACCTCCTGCGGCACGTCATGCACTTCGCCATCGGTAATCAGGATGGTTCCCGCCACCTGTCCCGGCGGGATATCGGCGAGGTTATCCTGCAACGCGGTAAAAAGAGACGTGTTCTGGTTCTTGAGACTCACAGCATCCAGCCCCGCGCGGACAATAACGGGTTCGACATTCGGCATCGTCTTCAGTTGCTGCTGGATATAGGCGAGAGCTTTATCCGCCGTTTTATTGCGCTCGCCGATCAGCTCGCTCGCCGATTCATCGACGACGATCACCAGCTTGTCCGGCAGCGGCTGGCGCACTTCGTTGATTATCACCGGGTTCAGCAGCAGCGTGCCAAGAAGAATAAAGAGCAATCCGCGCCAGTAAAAATCCGCCGCGCGTTTCCAGCGGGCAACCATAAGGATGAGAACCGCCAGCGCCATCAGCAAGGAGATGGGGAGGGCGGGCAATAACGGCGACCATTGAAAAGCTGCGCTCATCGCCCGAGCCTTTCTAAAATATAAGGCGTGTGTATCTGGTCGGCCTTGTAATTTCCGGTCAGCGCCACCATCACGAGATTAACGCCGAAGCGGTAGGCCATCTCGCGCTGGTGTTCGCCGCCCGGCTCGATCATAAAGCGTGATTGGTCGCTTTGGTCTTTAGTCCACGCCGCCGCCCAGTCGTTCGCGCCGATAATGACGGAGGTGATCGCATCATGGCGCTGGCTCGGTTCTTTCTCCACCCATAGCTTGCCGCCATCATAGCGTCCGGGGAAATCATCGAGCAGGTAAAAACTGCGCGTGAGAATATGGTCTTTCGGCGCTTCCATCAGCTCGGGAATTTCGAGGCTCTGCGTCAGCTCGCGCAGCTTGCGTGCCCCAGGGGTGGAAGAGTTTGTCGCATCGCCGCCAAATTGCCGGTCGCGCGTGTCGAACAGAATGATGCCGCCCTGGCTCAAATAATTCTGGATGTTATTCGCCGCCGTCATGTCGAGGTTTTGCTGCCGCTCTGACATTGGCCAGTAAATCACCGGATAAAAAACGAGATTATCAATCTCCGGATTAAGCGCGACGACGCCCTTCACTCGCGCCGTGGTGCGGACGCTGATGATATCGCCAAGCCCTGTCAGGCCGTTGAAACTGGTGCGGTCGATATCCTGATCGCCGGTTTCGATGTAGGCGAGATAAAGGCCGGAGACGAGATTAACCGGGTCTTCGACCGCTTGCGCCGGTGCTGTGCAGAGCATGAGCGCAAGGAACATCATAATCCCGCGCAGGCGCAATGTTGCCAATGTATCTATCAGTAGCAATAGTAACGCCCATTTCAGCAGCGCGGATTTCAAATCAATCTCGTCGGTTTTTTTGTAAGTCTCCATCGATACTGCTGTCGGAATATCTTTCAGCGCCTGCATAGGCGGTAAAGCATCGCCAAGATTAAACGCGCTGAATTCCTGCGTGCTGCCATAGAGGCCGGGCGGCGTCTGCGGCGAGGGGTTGAAGTCCTGTCCCGGCGTGAGAGGCGTCACAATCGCCTTGCTATCCGGGGCAGCGAGTTTGCCGAAGCCATCCAGCAGCAGCAGCGGCGGCAGCACGGTCTTTGCCTTATAATCACTAATGCCGTTGCTAAGCGACACCATGCGCTGCAAAGATTCGACAAACAGACCGGAGTAGCAGAAGTTCGACCAGTCCGGCCCCGCCGTGGTGTGGACGAGCACGATCGTGCCCTTGTCCATCTTGCTGCCGGTGATCAGCGGCGTGCCGTCTTCGAGTTGTAGCCAGGTTTTTTCGAACACTTCCGGCGTCGGGTCGGCGAGCACCTGTCTTGTTACTGTCGTATCCTGCGGCGCGGACAGGCCATAGAGCGGGCTTTGCGCGGAAATTTCGCCGAGATGCACCGGCTTCTCCCACGTCATCGCGCCCTCCATCGCCCGCTGGCCGGAACGCAGCGGCACGGGCAATAGCGGATCATTCTCCCCTGCTGCCGCGAGATGCGGCCCCGCAAAACGGATCAGGAAACCGCCGCCCTGCACCCATTTGAGCAGGTCGTCTTTTTCTGGCGCGGTCAGTGCCGTGCTGTCGGGCAAAATCAGGGCCGACTCCTGTGCTTTTAAAAGCACATCCAGCCTGTCAATCGTCAGCTGGCTATCGGCTTCCAGCGCGCGCCGAAGATAATAAATTTCGCTCAGAAAACTGCGGTTTTCTTTTTGTGTCGAGTCCGCGATAATGCCGACGGGATGCTGCCGCCATTGCGCGTTCGCGAGAAAGGTACTGGACGCCATTTCAGGCGTGCGTAAACCCAACCGTGCCGTTTTGTTGCGGACTTCCGGCAGCATGTTCCACGCGAAGTCTGTCTTCACTTGGTTCGCCGGAAAATTCACTTTCATTTCATCAGCGATATTGTTGGTGCTGGTATAAGCCACGATCTGTAAAGGTTCGTCCTGCGTCTTGCCGTGCAGCCGCTCAAGCGTATATTTATTACTCTCGTTTTGCCGCAGGATAACCGGGTCGTTCACGGTATCATCCATGACAATCGTGTTTATTAGCTTTATCAAATGCTGTGATTGCGACTGGCTTTCCGTGGTGCCGTCGCTGAAGAATACTGTGTATGTTACCTTTTGCTCTTTCAGAATTTTCTGCGCTTCAGCCGAAGCTTCTTCCGGCGCGGTTGCCCAGGGTTGGGGTTTGAGGCGGTTTAGCCATTCTTCCGCCTGTGTGGGTTCCATCGGGCCGGTGTTGTGGACTTTGCCATCTTCATCGCTCGGCGCCGTCGGTAGAAAAATAACCGGCCTGCCGCTGCGTCGCACCTGCCGCAATGTGTCGCGCAGTTTGTCCAGCCGCGCTGGCCAGTTGGCGGCGGCAGCCCAGCCGTTATCTATCACGACCAGCACATCCCCCTTCGTGCCGCCGGGCAGGTTTTCTGACGGATGCAGCACCGGCTCCGCGAAAGCGAAAATAAATAACATCACTGCAAGGCAGCGCAGCAGCAGCAGCCACCACGGCGTATGCGCTGCCGTTTTCTGTTTCGCCACCAGCCCTTTCAGCAAAAAGAACGCCGGAAACTTTATCGTCTTCGGGCGCGGCGGCATGACACGCAACAGCCACCACAGCACCGGCACGGCAATCAGCGCACCAAGCATCCACGGGAACAGGAATGACAGGCCTTCAAACATGACTATTTCTTCACCAACACTTCATAAAGTTGCATCAACGCGGCTTCTGGCTTGATATCCGTGCTGAATTTTTCAAACGTCCAGCCGAAGCAGTGAGCCATTTCATTCAGCGCCTTCTGGTGGGCGATAAATTTTTGTGCGTATTCTGCGCGGATGGCATCCACTTGCGGGATGTCGAGCGTGTCCGTGTCCAGGCCTTCGATATCCTCAAATTTGACACGGCCCGAATAAGGCAGCGCCGCTTCGGCGGGGTCGAACACCTGCACCAGCGTCCCCCGCACATGCCGCGCCGCCAGTCTTTCACAAAAGTCTCTCATCTCCTCTACTGGAAAATAAAAATCGCTGATGATCGTGACGTGTGATCTTGCCGCGATAGGGCGCCCGCTTTCGGCAAGAATTTTCTGCGCAGGCAGCATCTCGAATAAACGTTGGATAGAGGGATAACCTGTTTGCGGAACAAGGTCCGTGCCGAGCAAACCGACCTGTTCGCCGCCGTTCAGCAGCGCGATACCGAGAGCCAGCAATAGAATCTCCGCATAGTCTTTCTTAACACCAAATTCCATCGAGCCGGACGGGTCGCGGTAAAGCCACACTGTTTGCGCTGCCTCCCATTCCGTCTGGCGCACAAAAGCGCCGTCGCGCTTGGCGGATTGACGCCAGTCGATGTCTCGCCGCGCATCGCCTGGCTGCCACGGGCGGAACTGCCAGAAAGTCTCGCCCGTGCCGACGCGACGGCGGCCATGCACGCCCTTCATGAAGCTGTGCGCAACTTTTTCTGCTTCTAGCAGCAGCGTAATATCTCCGGCGGCTTTGCTGGCGTGGAAAAGATTACTCATCGGGCTTACCTTCCTCCGGGCTTTCTTGCTGACTTTCTTCTGGGGGAGGCACAGCGTCTTTCTTCCGCTTCAACACAGCTGCAAAAAATCCATCGGTATCATTCTGCGCAGGCGTCAGTTTTAAAAACTCTCCCGCAGGCTCAAACTCAGGATGATGTTGAAGAAATATCGCGACCTGGTTTTCATTCTCCTCGGCGATCAGCGAGCATGTCGCATAGACCAGCCGCCCGCCGCCTTTCACGAGGCGGCAGGCGCTCTCGAGAATACTGCGCTGTAACAGGATGAGTTCTGCTATCTCTGGTCCTAATGTGCGCCAGCGTTTGTCCGGTTCCCGCCGCCATGTACCTGTGCCCGTGCAGGGCGCATCGATCAGTACGAGGTCAAAATGGCCGACCTGACGCTTCACCCATTTATCGCGCTCACTCGTGAGAGCGCGGGTTTCGATATTGTGCACACCGGCGCGCCTGAATCTTAGCTTGGCTTTCTCAAGCCGCTTCTCCAGCACGTCTGTCGCAACGACGCGGCCCTTGTTGTTCATCGACGCGGCAAGCGCCAGCGTTTTACCGCCCGCGCCCGCGCAGAAATCGACCACCTGTTCGCCCGGCTTCGCATCGGCGACAATCGCAATCATCTGCGAGCCTTCATCCTGAATTTCGATCGAGCCGTCCATATAGAGCGGATGCTGCGCAATCTGCGGGCGACCAAAAACACGAATAGAGTTCGGTGCAAGCTTGCCGAGGTGGACATCGAGCCCATCCTCCTTAAGCTTTGCGAAGACATCATCACGATTGGCCTTGATAAGGTTGACGCGCAAATCCATCGGCGCGGGTGTGAGCATCGCTTTCATTTCCGCTTCATAGCGCTCGCCCAGTCCTGCTTGCAGCATCTCGAAAGCCCATTCAGGGCATTCGGTTTTTTCGCGCAGGGGCAGGTGAGGGTGCTCGAGGTTTTGTTTATCGAGCGCCTTGGCGAGTTTCAGTTCTTCGTCCGTCAAGGGATCAGGCGTAAAACGCTCGCCGGAGAATGTTTCCTCAATGGATGAGATACTATGCTCGCGCTCGAACATCAAATCGGCGATGACCAGCGTGCGGGCGTTCACTTCGCAGCCGCTTTTTTTAATCCACCAGCCGAGGCGGTGGTAAGCACGAATAATACGATACGTACGCACGTTGATCGCCGCGCGGTCCTTCGAGCCGATAAAACGCCGGTCGCGGAAATAGGCGCTGATGGTGCCGTCGGCAGGGCGAGGTTCTTCAATAACATTCGCCAAAAGCTCGATGACCGCTTGTATGCGGGCCGCTGGGATCATTTTTGTTTTTGTCCTTTTCTTCTAAACTTCCCCTTAAATCTCCTCTCCCGCTTGCGGGAGAGGATTAAGGTGAGGGTGTCCAGCGCAGTCCTGCGCGGCATAAATTCTTTTTGCGTCACCAACACCCTCACCCACCCTCTCCCGCAAGCGGGAGAGGGGAATAAGAGTGTCACTTCCTCACAAATTCCGCTCTCTCTATCATGTCGCGGATGTCTTGGCTGCCGGTATAGGCCATGGCCGCTCTCAGACCAGTTATCAGGTGCTTCACCATATGCTCGACGCTGCCGCGATAGGGGATGGAGGTGTCCGCGAGGTCTTCATCCAGGCGGCACGGGTCGCTGCCCGGGGTGGTTGAAAATGGCAGGCGGTGCTGCGGTTTCGCCGTCGGGTTGACGACCTTGTAGACGCTGCCGCCCTGATGGACGATTTCTCCCGGCGCTTCGTCCGTGCCGGAGAGCAGCCAGCCGATGATGGCGGCTTCCGCGCCGGCGCCAATCGCTTTTGCAAGTTCCGCAGAGCCGTAAATGCCGCCATCGACGATCACCGGCGTGCCCATCATCTCGCACTGGTCCACGACATCGAGCACGGCTTTCAGTTGCGGCATGCCCACCCCTGCCACGCGACGGCTGGCGCTGATCTCTTTCGCGCCGATGCCGACCGTGACGGCGTCCGCGCCCGCGTCAACCAGCGACCGTGCGGCTTCGGGCGTGACAACATTCCCGGCTACTATTTGCACCTCGGATGTGCGCTGCTGGCGGATATGGCTGATGGTGCCGAGCATGTCGCGGCTATGCGCGTTTGCTGCATCTATAAAAACGACATCCAGCCCCGTATCCGCCATGGCCATGGCGCGGTCGAAGGCGTCCTTGCCGGTGCCGACAGCCGCACCGACACGCAAGCGCCCGTGGGAGTCGCGTGCAGCCAACGGCCAGCGCGACAGTTTGTCGATATCCTTGACGGTGATAAGGCCAACGCAGCGCCCTTCCGCGTCCACCACCACCAGCTTTTCGATGCGGTGCTGGTGCATCAGTTTCTTGGCGTGTTCCGGCGCAAGCCCCGCCTTGACGGTGATGACTTCCTTGCTCATCAGTTCGCTCACCGGCTTGGCATAGTCTTCAAAAAAGCGGATGTCACGGTGGGTGATGATGCCGACGACTTTCTGCGAAGGGGATTCAACCACGGGAATGCCGGAGATTTTGTACGTCATCATCAGGTCGACCGCTTCCGCCACGCTGGTGTCGGGCGAGACGGTGATCGGGTTCTGGACAAAATTGCCTTCGGCGCGCTTGACCCGCCGGACTTCCTCGACCTGCTTGCCCAGAGTCATGTTGTTGTGGATGATGCCGAGCCCGCCCAGATGCGCCATCGCTATAGCCATGGCGCTCTCGGTGACGTTGTCGCGCCCGGCGGAGATGAGCGGGATGTTCAGTTCAATCGTTTTTGTCAGTCGCGTTTTGGTGCTGATCTGCGCGGGCTTGACGTTCGACTCGCTCGGCATCAGCAGCACATCGTCGAAGCCGAGAGCTTCGTGAATTTTGGTATTTGGTTTCATCGTATTAAAATCCCCTGATATCCTATTTGGCGGCGCAGCCAGAAAATTAGCGCGAAGTTACGAAGTTACGAAGTTTTATATCATTCTTCTTCGTATCTTCGTAACTTCGCGCAAAAGATACTGCCTGCGGCGCTTTCATGCTTACTCCCCTTAACAGGAGTCTATCCGCGGAAACCCAGGGCTACAACATACATTTCAGACGAATCCGCGCGGCTGGCGTGGGGTTTGACGTGCTTGACCTTCACGAAATCCTTCTTCATCTGGTTAAGTAAATCCTTCTCCGCGCCGCCCATAAAAACCTTGGACAGAAATGTGCCGCCGGGCACGAGAATTTCGCGCGCGAATTCATAAGCCGCCTCGGCCAGCGCCATAATCCTTAAGTGATCGGTCTGCTTGTGGCCGACGGTCGGTGGCGCCATGTCACTCATGACGACATCTGCCCGTCCGCCAATCATTTTCTTGAGTTTATCCGGCGCGCTATTGTCCATAAAATCAAGCCAGATAAATTCCGCCCCCGGCACTTCCGGCATATCGAGGATATCAATCGCCACAATCCGCCCGCCGGTTTTTTCCGGTTTGACGATATCGACGGCAATCTGCGTCCAGCCGCCCGGTGCCGCGCCGAGATCGACGATTTTCTGGCCGGGCCTGAGCAGTTTTAAATCCTCGTTCATCTGGATCAGCTTGAAAGCGGCGCGGCTGCGGTAGCCTTCGGCCTTCGCCGCCGCAACATAAGGATCGTTGAGCTGGCGCTCAAGCCACCGCGCCGAGGAGACCGTGCGGTTCTTGCGCGTCTTGACGCGGATTTTTTTTCTGGGCGCCTCTTGCTGTTGTTTTGGGGGCGCTGATTTTTTTAGTGGGTGGCTTCTTATCGGTCATCTTCTGACTATAAAGCATTTTAATTGACAGGGGAAATGTAATTGTTTTGTATAGCTTATGCTTAAAAAACCCGATTTTTCCTTTGAAGACCAGTATACCGGTATCATTTGCGGCATTGACGAGGTGGGGCGGGGGCCTTTGGCGGGGCCGGTGGTCGCGGCGGCGGTGGTGATCCGGCGCGATGTGATGCCGGCTGATATCCTCGATCAGATCAATGACAGCAAAAAGCTCACCGCCAAAAAGCGCGACTATCTGTTCAGCAAAATCCACGAATTCGCAGATGTCTCCATTGCCGAATGCAGCGTGGCAGAGATTGATAAAATTAATATATTACAGGCCTCATTGCGTGCAATGGCGCAGGCTTATAGCGGGCTCAAAATCCGCCCCGCCGTTGCGCTGGTCGATGGCAACCAGAAGCCCAAACTGTCCTGTAAGATTGAGACTATTGTGAAAGGCGACAGCCGCAGCCTCTCTATCGCCGCTGCTTCCATCGTTGCCAAACATTATCGTGATGAGTTGATGGTGCGCATCGCCAACGATTTCCCGCACTATGGTTGGGAGAGCAATGCTGGGTATGGCACGGCAAGGCACCTCGCAGCACTGGAACTCCATGGCGTCACGCCGCACCACCGGCGCAGTTTTGAGCCGGTGGCGCAGCGGTTATTGAAGGCTGTTTAAAAAATCAGGGCTTAGCCTGGACGTCTTCCGCGCGGTATATAAGGTTTATACGGGGGCTCGCTTGCTACAAGTGCGTCCAGCGCAGCTTTGAGCTGGATGTTCAATTGGTAATTCGGGCCGTCGAAATAGCCTATTCCTGTATCGGGCAGTGTGGCGCGGAGATCCGTTTTTGACAGGGTGAATGAACCAGTATCGCTGGTGAAAAGAGCAACGGTTTTGCCATCTTTTTGGATGAGCTTGGAAAATTTTCGCGAGTCTAGCTCATGCCCGGGGAGCCCATTCGGATAGCGGTGATTTAACATTTCTAATACCTCACGCTTTGTATATCCAGCGAAGGGCCCGCGCTTTGGTTTTTTTGCCGCTGCTGCGTGTTTTTTGCCGAGTGCTGATTGTTTGTTGGTGGTCATTTTTCTCTCCCTATTTATTATCATAATGCGTAACATAATATAGATTTAACTTAATGTCAAACTACTTTTTGGTCAATATTCAGGAGTCAAAAGCCTATAAAATTCAGAGTCATAGGTCATCGCAGCCGCTTCCATCGTCGCCAGGCATTACCGTGATGAGTTACTATTCCATTGAAAACAAACGTAGTTTTATCAATTTCAGTTTATGGCAATATAAATTGACATGATAAACGGAATTGGTTATATTCGATATGAAAATCAAAGGAGATATTATGACCGAAAAAGAAACAGGACCAAAAAAACCGCAGCCGCATAAAATGTCGCGTAAACGGAAGCTGATTGCTGGCGCGCTGCTTGTTACGACTGCTGCGACCGGCGGGGTGGGCGCGGCTTTTTGGATTTCATCTCATGGAAAAGAGCATACGAAATATCATCGCTCTCTGCCCCTCTATGCGACTAACGACACCTATCAGGACTACAACATGATATCCGACACCCGGTTACTCAGGGAGGCCTGGGGCGCCGTACAGAGGACCATTCCCGGCGAAATCGGTTATATGGATGCGCATGCTCCCAAGATGGGTGAGCCACTGACTTATCTGGTTTACACACAGGTAGATAAAAAATTAGAACTGGATAATGGCGTACGCGATATAAAACATGAACACTATTATAAAGCCACCGTGCAATGCGAAGACTCTATGGGGCTCGCGTGTAAGGTGGTAGATGCACAGGAAACTGAAGCAAAGGATTACCGTCCGCTGGAAGTGGTGGCGCAGGAGGCCGTCAACAATGCACTGCCGGGGCATAATGTGCAATTGCAGATCACCGACCCCGCCCGTCAGGTCGTGATTTTTGAGGACGTTTCTTCAGGCACGCCAAAGCTCGTCAAAGCGCTATGCACAAAGCCTTTAAAGTATTCATGTGCGGTGGGGTGATTGCATTGCAGTTCCGCATACTTGCGAACTGATGGTGCGCATCGCTAATCAAACAGATTTGAAACCACGAAACACACGAAATTCTTTTTATAAACTTCGCGTCGCGCAGCAGCGCAATAAGAAGATTTAACGCGAAGACCCGAAGCTCCGAAGTTTTTGTTGTACTTCTTCGGGCCTTCGGGTCTTCGCGTTTAAAATCTTTCTTGCCTGCGGCGCAGATTAAAGTTTTCGTGTATTCGTGGTTTTTATTTTTTCATATAAAAAACAGTTAAACAATTAACATCGAAATCACCAGAGTCTAAAAGCCTATAAAATTCAGAGTCGTAGGCCATTAATTCTCGATCCAATCTAAACAGTTACTTAAAGAATCTTTCGTAAAGAACTGATTTTTTTGACTCTTTTTTAATTTTTTAGTTGACGGCGAGTCCCGGATGAATCATGATTCGAGTATGAAGACGATCGAAAAACAGATTGCCACAGCGCAAAAAAGCAACCCTTCCCCGCAATGAAATTCTGTCGGGAAGCTGCATTGAAGTTATGTCCAAACTCCCCACCCGGTCGGTCGACCTGATTTTTGCCGACCCGCCCTACAACCTGCAATTGAAGGGCGAGCTTCACCGCCCCGACGATTCACGGGTCGCCGGTGTGGACGATGCCTGGGACAAGTTCTCGAGCTTTGCCGAGTACGACAAGTTCTCGCGCGCCTGGCTGCTCGAAGCGCGCCGCCTGATGAAGGACGATGCCGCGATCTGGGTGATCGGCAGCTATCACAATATCTTCCGCCTCGGCAGCATCATGCAGGACCTCGGCTTCTGGATTTTGAACGATATCGTCTGGCGCAAGACCAACCCGATGCCGAACTTCCGTGGCCGCCGCTTTACCAACGCGCACGAGACGATGATTTGGGCCTCCAAGTCGGAGAATTCAAAATACCGCTTCAACTACGATGCCATGAAAGCGCTGAACGAAGATTTACAAATGCGCTCTGACTGGACAATCCCGCTCTGCACCGGCGGCGAGCGTCTCAAGAAAGCCAGCGGCGACAAAGTCCACCCGACGCAAAAGCCTGAAGCGCTGCTGCACCGCGTGATTTTGTCATCGTCGGAACTCGGCGACACCGTGCTTGACCCGTTCTTCGGTACGGGCACGACCGGCGCTGTTGCTAAAAAACTGGGCCGTAACTATATCGGCATCGAACGCGAGAAAGAATATATCGCCTATGCCAAAGAGCGCATCGCGAAAATCAAAACCGGCGATGATGAAAGCCTGCTGAAAACCATCGAGAAACGTTCCGAGCCGCGTGTGCCGTTCGGTCAGGTGGTGGAGCAGGGGATGCTTACGCCGGGCACTGTATTGTTCGACCACACCCGCCGCTACACCGCCCGCGTCCGCGCGGACGGCAACCTCGTCGCGCGCAACCACACGGGTGATCATAAAGGTTCTATCCACAAAGTCGGCGCGGCCTTGCAGGGCTTACCGTCCTGCAACGGCTGGACCTTCTGGCACTTCGAAAACAAAGGCAAAATCTGGCCGATCGATGTGCTGAGACAGGAAATCCGCTCGCATCTGCCGGAGGCTTAATTCCTAACTGTCATGCCGGACCTGTTCCGACACCCAAAAGGCCGTCTGGCCGTCACATGACGCGCG
>Ga0206918_1061_pt1 | contig 27161 bp, 20 predicted proteins | sample Alteio_BWOrgHeat_69_FD_152950 | JGI IMG/M metagenome (GOLD analysis project Ga0206918, IMG submission 152950) | Enriched cells from forest soil in Barre Woods Harvard Forest LTER site, Petersham, Massachusetts, United States -... | ecosystem: Environmental > Terrestrial > Soil > Temperate forest >... | reverse complement strand
CGGGCAACAGTTATTTTCTCCGGGTAACAATCTTGTATTGCGCTGTACAGGACAGCTGCCGTATCTCGCGAATGGAGCGGCCATTTATGGGGGAGAGAGCAATACGATCAGGGGCTGTTTATTCACCGATATTACCGCGGGATCGGGTATCCTGATCAGCACGACATTTCCGACTTCCAGCAAGGAAAGGGGGGTCGATAATAATTTCAGTGGCGCGACGCTGGTGGAAGACTGTGCTATCAGGAGCAGCGGGGGCTTTGACCATGAATGGGGCTGGCGGGCTTCGCTGGAGATCTGCCTGGATAAGCGCGCGATCGCGGGGGTAGCGATCAGCAACCTGCAAATTGACAGCAGTTTATCCCATGGGATAAGTGTGACTGGGAGGAATGGGCAGAGTCTGTCGAATGCGGTCGTGCGGCGCGTTTCGGTGACGGGTTATGGGTTGGGTGTAGCAGGGAAATATGGGTTGTTGATTTCTCCCGGTGCGCGTGGGGGGCTTGCTGTTCGGCAGTGCAGTCTTGGGCAAGTGGAGAATGAGGGGAAAGGGTTTCGGTTGGGCAGTGAGTGAGGGGACAGTCTCCCAAATCATTCACTTCTCAGGCTCTTTACCGGGTTGGCCGTGGCCGCTTTGATACTTTGATAGCTGACGGTAAGCAAGGTGATTACCAGCGCGCCGAAACCTGAAATCGCAAACACCCACCATGTCAATCCGGTGCGGTAGGTATAGTTTTGCAGCCAGTTGTGCATCATCCACCACGCAACGGGCATGGCAAGAAATAGGGAGATCACCACCATAATTACAAAATCGGTTGACAGTAAACGCCACAGACCAAAAACGGAGGCGCCCAGGACTTTGCGGACGCCGATTTCCTTAACCCGTTGTTCGGCCATAAAAGATGCCATCCCGAACAATCCCAGGCAGCTGATAAATATGGCGAGTGCCGCAAAAAAACGGGCCAGCTTGCCTATCCGCTCTTCGGCTTCAAATTTTTTCGCATACTCTTCATCGGCAAATTTGTACGAGAAGGGAATGGAAGGGGAATAAGTTTTGAAAGCAGCTTCAATTTTTCCCAGCGCCTGGTGTGCGCTTATCGTTGGATCGATCTTTATGGTTAAAAACCCACCCATGTCTTTGTTGAAATTAAATATGGTTTGTTCCACCGGATCGTATGGAGAATTCATCACCATATTTTTTACTACGCCGATTACGGTAAAATTATTATTCGACATGCTAACCGTTTCGCCGACGGGTTTTTGCAGGCCCATGTATTGAACGGCGGCTTCGTTCAGGATGATACTGTTGGAATCGGTGGGGAGTTGCCTTGAGAAATCCCTGCCTGCTAAAATTTCCCAGCCGACTGTCTTACCATACTCAGGCGTAACTCCGACGATGCCAAAGTCAGCCGCCAGGCCCGGGTCCTTGCCTCTCCAATTTAGGCCTCCCACGTCATGGCCGTTCGAGGTTACCGGATCTGATGATTCGGCTACCTCTGCTACGGCGCCTGATCGCAGCAGATCGTCCCTAAAGGCATTAAACTGCCGGTGCAGGTCGTCATTCACCATGGTAATATTAACCAGGCCATCTTTGCTATATCCAACCGGGCGATTTTCCGCAAATTCAATTTGCTTAAATACGACGATGGTCGCAATGATCAAAACTATGGAAACCGTAAATTGTACGACAACAAGGATTTTGCGCGGAATAGTACCAAGGGGACCGGCCTTGAAAGCGGTCTTTAGCACACTGACCGGCTTAAAGGAAGAAAGATAAAATGCGGGGTAACTCCCGGCGATCATTCCGGTAAAAAAGGTAAAGCCCAGACTTGCCAACCAAAACAACGGGTTACCCCACGGCATGGAGATCTGCTTACCGCTCACCTCATTGAACCATGGTATGGTGGTCAGCACCAGGAGCAGCGAAAGCAAAAACGAAAGGGTTGTGATCAGGAACGATTCGCAATAGAACTGTCCGATCAATTGGCTTTTTAGGGAGCCAATCGCTTTTCGGATACCCACCTCTTTGGCACGTCGTTCACTGCGGGCGGTGCTCAGGTTCATAAAATTGATACAGGCCAGCAGCAGCACGAATAGGCCGATTATGCCAAACAACCAAACATATTGCATCTTTCCCCATACCAATGTACCATTCCTGTACTGGTACAAATGCCATTTGCTCATGGGATGGAGGAATAAGGCCGGCTTGTATTTTTTGTCTTGTGTATTTGATAACGTGTAAATTACCTGTTGGATCTTTCCGGAAACCGTTGCCATGTCGGTATGATCGGATATTTGCACAAACAACTGTGCGCAGTCCCACCCCCAGGCATCAAAAACCCAGGGTTGCAGGACATTTACGGCATAGTAGTTCCATGGACCGATAAACGATAGGGGCTTCAGGTAAAGGGTAGTATTTGCCGGCGGGTCTTCATACACGCCCGCAACTCCAAAACTGTTCCCGTTATCCAGCGTAACCATTTTGCCGATGCACGGCCCGTGACCAAAAAGCGACTTTGACAACGATTCGGAAAGTAATATGGAGGAAGGATTGTCCAGGGAGTTGTCGGTGCCTTCGATCATTTTGAGGGTGAATAGTCGAGGAGCATCAGCCTCCATAAAGCTTCCCGACGACGAAACCTTTTTCTCGCCGGCCGCCAGGATATGGCGGGATGAAAACGACGACATGGCGATATATTTAAAGTCGTTTCCATAACTTTTGCGTAGCTCTGCGCCCAGTCCTGCAGGAATTGCATACCAGGTATTGAGATTGCCGTTCACGGCCTGGTTTGCCAGGACCTGGGCGATCCGGTCGTAGTTCCGATGATAGGTGTTGAACGATAACTCGTCCCATATCCACAAGCCGATCAGCATGGCTACCGCCATGCCAACGGATAAACCCCCGATGTTGATGAGCGAAAGCAACTTGTTTTTGACAAGGCTCCGCCAGGCGGTCTTAAAATAACTTTTTATCATGATTTCTTCGAATAGATTCCTCGGTTACTCGTGGTGCGAATAGGTCCAGCTCCAGCCGCTGCCGGCGTTAGCAGGGATATATTTTCCCTTATACTTTTGGTAGACTTCGTCGCTCTGCTGTTTGCCGTTTATTATGACCTGTTTTTCGTTTAGTGTAAAGGATACATTTTTCGGATCGGTTATCAGACCATCCCGGAGGAGATCGGCGACCAGGTTCTTTTCCAATTCAGTTCGCGCTCTTTTGAGCTCTTCACCCGTTGCTTGATAAGATCCATCCAGGCTGCGGTATGCGTCCGGCAGATAATTTTTTTGTTCGTCGTACGAGGCAGGATCCCGGCGAATATAGTTGATGTTGAATTGGTCATCGGGTTTAAAATATTTTTCGACTATCCGATGGCGAAATTCGTCCGACTGTCTGACACCATCAATGAGGAACTCGTCTCTGGATAGCTTATAGGTGAAGTGATTTTTATCGCGCACGAGGTTGTCCCTTACCAGCTCTTCGGCTATGGCTTCGTTCTGTCGCCTGAGAAAGTCATCATATGGGCCGGGGTGTTTGTTCTCAAAGGGTGGCACAAGGCTGCCGTTCTTATTGGCCAAGGGACCGAACTGCCAGTATATCTTCTCATAAACTCCTTCGGCCATTCTCACACCGTTGACGATCAGCTCGCGATCGTTGAATATTATTCGCGGATTGGTTGTGTCAATCAACAGACGTTCGCTGTAAAGCTCCCGGGCAATCGCGCGGGTCGTATCGAACGTAAGTCTATTGGTATCCGGCTTGGGCCGGAGGGTCGGCGCGGGGTGGGGGAGTTGGTTTGACGCGCGGGGGAGCGGGCTTAATGCCGCTGCACTTTTGTCGGCAGTAGCGGGGTGCTTAGGCTCAGCCACGGCATCGCTATGGATGACTGGTGCGGCAAGGGTGGCGACCTTTTTTGTATTCTCGCGTTTCATATTCTCGCGGGCTGTAAACGCCGTTATGCCTAAGCCGGTCACCACGAGGCAAACGGCCAATATCGTCTTTTCAAACAAGCTAAGCGAATAATTGCGGTTTTGTACGATACGGGTCGCCCTGTGGAGTAAGGTGTTTTTGGCGCCGGGGAAGGCCATAGCGTAGGGGGTCTTGGTAGCTCCGGCGGTCCCGGCAGCTCCAGCGGTCCCGGCAGCCTGGTATTCTTCGCAAGAAAGCATCGCCCGGATATAGTCCACTTTGCTGCGGCTTTCCGCTATCGTCAGGTCGTCGCAACAATTTTCCCGTTCGGTCCTGATAAGCTGTGAGATCCACAAAACGGCAGGGTTAAAAAAGAAGACGATCTCCATAAAACTTTGCAGCAGGTTTACGAGGTAATCGCGCCGGCGGATATGGGCGAGTTCGTGGAGTAAAATGGCTTCTACTTCGTTTGCAGGTAAGGAATTGATCAATCCTATCGGGATCAGGATCACCGGTTTTAAATGGCCCACCACCATGGGCACCTTGGCGATGCCGGATTCCATCAGCCGGATGGCTTGCCGGATATGCCATTGGTTTGCCAGTTGGATAAGCCGGTTTTCCCAGTCTGGACTGACCTTACGCACCTTGGTACGTTTTAAATGGGATATGTTGTGCAGGCCCACCGCCATTTGTATACTTTTGGCGCAGATGATTAAAAACCAGATCAGGACGATGGTGTTATAGTGTGTATTGAGATAGCTGATCACTGTTGCGGCAATACTTGGGGAGGCGGTCTGTCGGGCGATGGGAGCCGGCGTGATCGTGGGGGCGGGCGCAGTGCTATTTGCGTGGGCGGCTGTTGTCTGACTGGCGTCGGCAGGCGAGCCGGTCGAGCGGGGTGCGTTTGAGGCGTTGTTGGGCGCCGGTTTTTGCAGTTGGCCGATAAACGTAGCTGTTGCGCCAAAGGCAAACAGCGTCAGCGCGCCGACGAGCAGGTTATAACGGAAAGCGGCGCGGGCTTTTTTTGTAAAGATGATAATGGCGCCGGCTGTTACGGCAAGTAAAATGCCTTGCCAAAGCGAGTGCATCAGGGTAATGCCCAATGCTTTTATAATATGATCACTCATATATCTGCATTATTTTTTTCCCAATTTGTCCAGCATTTCTTTTATCGCTGCTAAGTCCTCTCGCGAGGTCATTTTGTTGCCCAGCAATCGCATGACCAGCTTGCTTGCCGACCCTTTATACATCGAGTCGACAAATTTTTCCAGCAGGCGGTCTTTTGTTTTTTGCTCGTCTTCGGCGGCGCGGTACACGTGTTTCATCTGGCTTTCGTCGCGGGCGAGTATGCCTTTGTCGGCCATGATCTGCATCAGCTTTAGCGTCGTGGTATAGTTGACGTCCTTTTGCTTTAGCAGCTCGGTATGTACATCGCGAACGGTTGACGGGCCTATTTCCCACAGCACCTGCAATATTTCCAATTCAGATCGGGTGGGCTCCGGGTGTTTGGTTTGATCTTTTTTGCTCATTTCAGTCTAAAGGTAGGAAAAATTTCGTACGAAAAAATTATTATGAAGATTTTTTTGTTATTTACAGCGACAATTTGATCCTATTTTTTTCAACTTATTGTCTTTCCACTTATTAGACACCTTGCACACTTGTGGTCGTTCTTCCCGGGTACCGGTATTGCAATTCAATATTGAATCGGTTATTACGACTTTACGCATCGGGTCGGGTTGCATGTTTGCCAAGTCATCGCACTCATCATGCCTTTCCAGCTTGTTAGAGCTTTTGTTGACAGTAATCAGGCATCCCCTGGACATAGGCCAGCCGTTTGAAATAGTCCGTTGGATGTAGATATCTTTTCGCCCATCGAAATTGTAATCACCGTAGGTTACCTGGAATTCCATTTTGTAATCTAAGTGGAGTACGGCTATGGAATCCACTCTTACAGGCTTGTCATTTCTATAAATAAACAGCTCTACCGCGCTACCATGTACCAATAGGGCATTTTTATCAGTCGGCAGCAGAAAATTTCCAATTTTGCAGTAATAAATCGAATCGATTGGATTGCGGAGCATCGTATCAACCTTCTTGCCCGTGCTGACAAATTGATACAGATCGGCAAGCCAAACCGAATCATCTTCTGTCGATACAGGTTTTGCGTGATGCTTGTTCGTGTCTGTTAGAGACATGGTGTCTTTTGTTGACGGATGATCATTCGGCTTATCATTCCCGCATGAACCAAGGAAGATAGTAAGGAGTGCGGCGATCAGGGGTTTCATCTTTGTCATATACCAAAGATATCAAAGGGATTTGGACAAGGGCCGGTTGTGTTGCTAGTCCGTCCGCAGGGATCTTACGGGATTCTCCAGCGCGGCTTTGCCGGCCTGCAGACTGATCGTGATAACGGCGATGGCTATCGTGATGAGGCCGGAGGCAGCGAAGATCCACAGGCTGATGGAGATGCGATAGGCAAAGTCGGTCAGCCAATGGGACATCAGCCACCACGCGACGGGGGTGGCTATTGCGAGGGCCAGGAGGATCAGTTGTAGAAAATCGATGGAAAACAGTTGGATGATGGAGGCGACTGTTGCGCCGAGCACTTTGCGGATGCCGATCTCCTTGCGCCGTTGTTCGGTTGCATAGATGATCAGGCCCAAGATGCCGAGTGCGGCAAGGAACATGCTCAGGCTGCTAAAGAAGGTAAAGAGCTGTTGAAGGGTCGCTTCCTTTTTGTACTGGTCGTTTACCATATCGGTTACCCATTTCAATTCCAGGAGTTTGTCCGGGAAGAACGTGCGCCATTGTTTTGCGATATACCCGGTTACCTGTTGCTCGTAGCCGGGCGCTACCCGCACCAGCATACCGCCGTATTGTGGGGAACGGTCTGCGATAATGATCGTCGGGGTCAGCGGGGTCCGCAGGGATTCCCGATAAAAATCTTTGACGATACCCACCGGACTGGTAAGCGCGCCTCCTTTTATCGGCGTATTCAAACTTTGGATGCCCAGCACCCTGGCCGTATAGTCGGTTACAACGGATGATTCATGGGTCACGGTATTTACGTAGGTGGCGGAGTCCATGCGCATGACGGAGTCTTCGTCCACCTGGTCGGCAGCAAAAGATTTGTCAAGCAATCTGCCTTTTTCAATATTCAGGCCGAGCGTTCTTGTAAGGTCTATGTCACCGATCAGATAGCCTACTTCCAACTTGTTGCCGGGGTGGCCGGGATCGTCGATATTTGAAAACATAAAGACGCCCCCGGAGGGGTACCAGGGGGTGATGCTCGCGCTTACAATCCCGGGCCGGCGCAGCAGTTCATTTTTGAATGCCTCGCCATGTTTATTCCAGTGGGTAAAACCTATTTGCAACAGGTTATTCCGGTTGAACCCAAGATCTTTTCCCTTCATAAAGGAAACCTGCTGACGTACGACGATCAGCGCGACCAACACAATGATCGAGATGGTGAACTGTAAGGTCACCAGCCCTTTGCGGATCAATTGCTGGCTGCCGAAGCGGCTGAAGGACAATTGAGCTTTTAAGGCGGCCGCGGGTTTAAAGCCGGACAGGACCCATGCCGGATAGATGCCTGACAACAAGCTGATGAGGAAAATGGTGAGGTATGCCAGCGCAAAAAGGGAATACCGGGAGATAAAGGTCAGTGCCAGTGGATGGCCCAGGTAATGCTGTATCGGTGTCAGGGTAAGGGCGTAGATGAGTGTCGAGAGGACGGCGGAGATCACGAAAAACAGAAGGGATTCGGTCAGAAACTGCCGGATCAGCTGGCCGCGTGCCGCTCCAAGCACTTTGCGCACGCCGGTCTCGGGCATCCGTTGCAGGGCGCGTGCCGTCGTCAGGTTGACGTAGTTGACGCAGGCTATGAGGAGAACGAGGAGGGCAATCCCGGAGAAAATATAGATGGTCCGGGAATCTCCTTTTACCTGTTGGGTGTTGGCAAAATCGGAATGCAGGTAGACATCCTTCAAGGGCTGGAATTCATATTGAAACGGTCCCTTGACGGTCACAAAATCTTTATACCACCGGTTGAATTTCGTTTGCAGCAGGCCGACATCCGTTCCCGGATTGACGAGGATATAGTTATCCGGTGCAAATGTCCCGCTCATTTGCTTGTCCAGCGGCTCATTGGAGGGTTTCTTTATCACGATCGCTTCAGCGCGGAACACGCTGTTGGATGGGAGATCTCTGATGATGCCGGTGATCAAATATGGCTCGGGCTTGTCGCTGTAGGCTGAAATCTGGTAGATGGTCTTGCCGATGGGTTCCTGGTGAGGATAATGTTGCCGGCAAAAGCTTTCTGTCAAGACAATATTACCCATACCGCCGATATATTTCCGGCCGTTGCCGCCCACCTGGCGCAGGTCGAGCATTTGCCAAACGGCGGTGTCGGCGTCGAGGGTTGTGATCTCGAGGCCATTCGGATCGGTGTCTGTCAGCCGGAACCGTTGTCTTAGGCTACTCATACTGCCGGCGGCTTTTACTTCGGGATAGTCCGCCAGCAGTTGCCTGGACACGCCGAGAAAGGTAAAGGCGGTGCGGTTGTATAGTCCTTCGCCTTTCCGGTCAACCGTGATGACGCGGTACAGCCTGGCGCTGTTCGTCCATTGCCGGTCATACGACAGGTCATCCACTACGACGGTGGCGACGATCATGCAGGCTGCGAGGCCGATGGTCAGTCCGAGGATGTTGATGGAGGAGTATATCTTGTTGTGGGTGATGGCGCGCAGGGCGGTCTTAAAATGGTTAGCCATAGTAGTTTGCTATAAATGTTATTGTAAAATAGCAAATTTTGGCTGCATGGTGCGCCTCGGTCGTTAGTTCCAACCGATCCGTGGCGCGGTCGAAATTGCCCCTTACGGGCAGGTGTATTCACCATGATACATTGAGGCAAAAAATAATTTAGCGCCTGATGTCCGGAAACGGTTACCGGAATTGTCAATATAGCGCAGAACATCACCATTAAAACAGACCTATGAATCAGGGTTTGATCCGGCAGGTTAAACGGCAGTTCGAGACAAAAACAGGGTGGGGCGACAGCGACCTTTGGAGCAACCAGGATTTTCTGGAGCTGAGCGAAATGATCTTCAATCAGACCGGAATCACCTTGAGCCATGTCACGCTGAAGCGAATTTGGGGAAAGGTGCGATATGAAAGCCTCCCTCATACCAACACCCTGAATACGATTGTGAAATTCCTGGGATACGGAAACTGGCGGGATTTCTGCATGAAGAATACCGGGGCGGATTGCCTGGGCAAAGAGGTTGTAGCATGCTGAGCTGATCGTTGGAGAAGATCGTACAAATACAACTATTTGATTTGTAAATAGTTAAGTATTTTTGTGTACCACGCAATCCGTTGGGATAATTTTTTTCGTCCCATGTCCGGTTTTTGATGACAACGTTGTCTTTATCATGGGACCAGCTACATATCAACAGTAATCAGAAAATTGACGGGGCAAATCATGGAAAAATTTCTGCTAATTATAAGGGAGGATTTGGGTAAGATGGGCAAGATATCCGATGAGGAGCGATTTTCTAACATACCCATGATGCTCAAGTGGGTTGATTCCCTAATCGAAAGCGGCAACTATATCAGGGGGGAGCCTCTGCTGACTAAAGGCAGGTATGTAAGCAAGGATCAAATTCTTTCTGATGGCCCCTTTATTGAAGCCCGGGAAGGGATTTCGGGTTATGAGGTTATCTGGGCAGAAAATATCGAACAAGCTGCCGCCATCGCCCAGACCTGTCCGCTGGTGCAAAGCGGCCTGGCTGTGCGAGAGGTCCGCCCGATTGCCTCCGTATACAGCGTAAATAATGAATGAAGTTGAGAGACGTTTAGAAATTCTTTATAAGGAAAGGTTTGGTCAGTTGATCGGGCTGATCTTGCAGCGTTTCCGTCAATTGTCTGTTGATTGGGCAGAAGATATTGTGCAGGAAGCTTTTGCAGCGGCTGCATTACATTGGCCAAAGACGGGCATGCCAGACAACCCTTCCGGGTGGCTCTATCAGACCTGCAAGAACAAGTCTATCAACCTGCTTAAGAGAATTTCTAAAACTGCGGACATATCCCTGGCTAAAACAGTGCAGGTTGCCGCGGATGAGATTTCCGAAGATGGTTTCAAAGATGCACAATTGCGGATGTTGATGGCTTGCTGTCATCCACATTTGACGCCAAAAACGCAAATTGTTCTGGCTCTTAGATATGTCGCTAATCTCAAGATTGAAAATATTGCCTTGCAGTTTGGGGCGGAACCGGACGCTATAGAAAAAATGCTTTGCCGGGCAAGGAAAAAAATAAAAAGCGGGTCGATGATCTCATCCTCCGGACTTTATGGCTATTCCGCGGAGCGGCTTTCAATCATGCATAAGATCATCTACCTGATATTCAATGAAGGCTACAAGCAATCAGGCGATAAAATCAGCAACGGAAGAGTGATGTGCGAAGATGCGCTTATGCTCAATAAATATTTGTTTGACAGTCCGTTGTGCGATCCGGAAACAAAAGCGCTGCAAGCACTGATGCTTTTTAATGCCGCTCGATTCGATGCCCGCTTTGACGAGCAAGGTAACGCCGTGGAGTTGGAGTACCAGGACCGGGCGCTGTGGGACAGATCCTTAATACGGCTTGCCAGTTTTTTGTTAATCGAATCAGAAGATTCATTCTTTTCTCCCTACCACCTTGAAGCCGCTATCGCCTATGTACACTGCACTGCGCGAAAATTTGAAGATACTGATTGGGAGGCCATCTGCAAATATTACGAGGTGCTCTTGAAAGTATACCCAAGCCCGTTTGCCGAGATTAATTATGCCGTGGCATTGCAGTACAATCAGCAAAATGAAAAGGCCATCAGCATCCTGATGGAACTGAACCGGAATCCCTATTATAATAAACTACCCATTCTTGAAACGACCATCCGAAAGTATTTTGAGCGCGTTAAAACAAAAAATTATGAACATGACTAACCCCCTTCGCAAAGTCCTTTTGGCAGTGATTGTCCTGTCAAGCCTGACAGCATCTGCCCAAACTATTACGGGCCAGACAGACAAGCTCGATAATACGCCCAACGGGAAAATCATAAAGGCATGGTATACCGCCTGGGAGACAAGGGATTGGAATATAATGACGCAAATTCTCGCTGACGGGTTTACGTTCACCAGTCCGCTCGATGACCATATCAACATAAGTGCCGTTAAGGAAAGGTGCTGGCCCAATGCGGGTCACATCAAAAAGGTTGACGTGCAGCAACTGATCATGAACGGAGATGCTGCCTTTGTAATCGGCAATGGATATAACTCGGACGGGAAATTATTCCGGAACTGCGATTATTTTACCATTAAGGATGGGAAAATTATGGCATACGAATGCTTCTTCGGGCCCGGGATAAATTTTCCTACTTCAGGGAAATAGATGTTCGGAATATTCGCCCGGCCGTTTGCCCAGGATAATTTCGCCTTTTCCCGGACAGGATAGGATGACCGAGCGCCGAATTTATCGACTGATCGGCTCTTTGGAAATATCCGGTTCCGCGTTTGATTTGGGGGGTATCTTATCGAAGGCCCGGCTGGGTGATTTTCCCATGTAATATAAGAGGACAATGGCTGTTCATTATCGCACATTCAGCAGCCAAAAGTTCCATCAACTTATTGATAAACAAGCCGCAATAAAACTGGCATTTTCTTGGTTGCCGATTGAGCATGCTGATTACATGCCTAAAGACCGCCTGGCGCGGTATTGTCCTTAACAAGGTCTATAGTGGATTGAATATATTCGGCCTGGCCATCGGGATGGCGGTGGCTTTGCTGATCGGTCTTTGGGTATATGACCAGTGCACCTACGACCGTTTTATGCCCGGCTACGGGCAAGCCTACCAGGTGAAATACAATCATCGCAGCGCCGGCGAGACGCAGACGCAGGTGGATGTCGCTATCCCGCTGGCGGCCGCGTTGAAGAACGACGTCCCTGAGATCGCCTGTACCGCGTTGGCTTATGGGCCGGATCAGTATGGTCCTCAAACCACTGTCCTGCGGGTGGGTGATAAGAAGATCTCGCCCAAGGGAATGATCGCCGACAGTGATTTCCTGAAGATACTCCGGTTCCCGGTACTGGCAGGCAATGCAGACAAGGCGCTCAGCGATCCCTTTGACATTGTGATCACCGAGTCTGTCGCAAAGGCCTTGTTCGGAGATACGGACCCGATAGGAAAGACAATCTATATCGCCAATTGGTGGGCGCCGCGGGTAACCGCTGTTTTGAAGGATCTGCCCGCCAATTCGACGCTGCAATTCGCTTATATTACGCCCTGGAGCCAATTTGCGCAAGCCGGCTGGGTCCACACCTCTGTTACCAATTGGAATCTGCCCCTTTACAAGCTCTATGTATCGCTAAAGCCCAATGTATCGTATGCACAAGTGGCGCCGAAAATAAGCGGGCTGGTGCAAAAATATGCTCCTGCGACGTATCGTGCTACTTACCAGCAGGTGATCATGCAACCGGTAAAAGACTGGCATTTGTATTCGGAGTACAAGAATGGCATCGCGGTGGGTGGACCCATCGAATATGTATGGCTGTTCGGCATTATCGGCGTGTTGGTGCTGGTGATCGCGTGTATCAATTTCATGAATCTCTCGACGGCGCGTAGCGCCAGGCGGGCCAAGGAAGTGGGGATACGCAAAGTGGTCGGGTCTTCCCGGCGGGCGCTGATCCTGCAATTCCTGGCCGAGTCGGTGATCCTCTGCGCCATCTCGTTTATCTTTTGTCTGATGATCGTTCAGATGGTGTTGCCGGCTTTCAATTCGCTGGCGAGGACGAGTATTGCCATTCCATATAACCGCGGCATTTTTTGGTTGGGTATGTTCAGCTATATACTCCTGACCGGGCTTTTGGCGGGAAGCAGACCGGCGTTCTATCTAAGCGCTTTCCGGCCCGTGAAGGTTTTGAAGGGAAATATGGCCAGCGGGCGAGGGGCCACGCAATCCAGGCGGGTGCTGGTGGTGTTGCAATTCACGTGCAGCATCGCGCTCATTACGGGAACGATCGTCATCTATCAACAGATCGAACATGCTCGCAGCCGACCGAGAGGATACGACCCGAACCGGTTGATCATCAGCGAAGCCAGCGGCGTGCCATTGACGGCATTGAAACAAGACATGCTGGCTACGGGCGTAGTAAGCAGCGTCACTCAATCGCTGAGTCCGGTGACCGATGTCTATGGGCGCAATAATATCGACACATGGTCCGGGCAGCTGGGCAACGAGCCGCTCATGGTTGCCATGAATGCGCTGGGCGATCCCGACTATTTTAAGACGGTGGGCATCACCTTTGTGGCGGGGAGGAATTTTAAAGGTAGTCCGGGCGCTGATACAACAGCGGTGATCCTGAACGAGACGGCCGTGCGCCGGATGGGGCTCAAGCAGCCATTGAACCAGACGATGACGTGGTCGCAATCCTGGGCGGGCACCCGGCTCAGGATCATCGGCGTGGTGCATGACGCGGTAACCGACGCGCCATTTGCGGCGGCGGAGCCCACGATGTATGTCTATGAGCCGGGATGGTCCTTTACCGTGATGTACCGGCTTGCGCCGAATGTGGGCACCCAGGAAGCGCTGGAGCAGATAAGGCCGATCTTTAACAAATACCGGCCGGATTATCCCTTTACCTATCATTTTGCCGACGAAAACTATGCGGCGAAGTTCGGCCAGGAGAAACTGGTGGGTGAGCTCGCGGGCATCTTCGCGGCGCTCGCGATATTTATCTCGTGTCTGGGCCTTTTTGGACTGGCTGCTTATATGAGCGAGCAGCGGACGAAGGAGATCGGAATCCGGAAGGTGTTGGGTGCGTCGCTCTCGCAGGTCGTATTGCTGATCTCACAGGATTTCATCGTGCTCGTGGGCATCAGCTGTCTGATCGCTTCGCCGCTGGCTTACTATTTCCTACAGCACTGGCTGAACGGCTATTATTACCGCGTCGAGCTGGGTCCGGGCGTATTTATCACCAGTGCGGTGATGGCCATAGCGATTACCGTCGTTACGATCAGCTTTCAGACGTTGAAGGCGGCGGTCAAGAATCCGGTGGAGAGTCTGCGGGCGGAATGATGTTGACCCTGGATTTGTAAGATGCCTTCTCCGGGGCTGTTAATTTATAGCTGAGATTTTAATAAAGTCAACTGGCCCAGCAAGCGGGTTTGGATAATAGCCTGTTCCGTTGCGGCCATTCCGGCAATGGCCAGGTTGAGTGTCCCTATTTCGGTAGGCCGGTGGTTCCGGATGTCTTGCAAGGTGGAGATAAACTGCCCGTCCGAAGAGCGGCTGATCAGCAAGAGGCTACTCATGACCTCTGCCAGGTTAAGGTTAACACCTTGTTCGCCTGCTACGCCCAAACATTCGGCCACTAAACTTTCCGCAATTTGCAAAGCCTGCGGGTTGCGGTGAAAGATGCCGTTGTCGGTGTCAAGCAAGGGGCAAACCGAATTGAACACGCTATTGACGATGGCTTTTTTCCAGATGACAGGCAGAATATCACGCTCAGCTCTGAAGCCAAAATATGGAGTATTAAGTATACTGGCAATGTGGCTAAGGGAAGATTCGTCACCGCCGCGGATCCTTCCGACAGGCGATATAGCCACTGGCTTAAAGTTCAGCTTCGTAGCTGAGACTGGCTGGCTGGTGACGAAAAGCACACAACGGTAAACAGCCGGAAAGTCCATAAACGGTTGCTCCACACCCAGGCCATTTTGCAAGAGTATGATGGGGGAATGGCCAATTTTGTGTCGTAAAGCATCAGCTAAAGCCGCATTGCCGTACGATTTATTACATAGCGCTACCAATCCTTCCAAGCTGCGGTAGTTTCCAAGCGTGTCAATCGTTACTTCCGCCTCAATTATTTCCTGTGAAGAAAGCGTCACGCGGATGTTCTCCCGGTGTGTTTCGCCGTCGTCCACGCTGCCGCGCAGCAAGACGACTTTCTTGCCATCGTTACTCAAACAGACGGCCAGTACCTTGCCGATAGCGCCGGCGCCAATAATATAGACGGGCTCCATGATGAGATCTAATTGGATGTATAAGCGATAACCGACATCAGGTCAATGCGAACCTGGCGGCGGCTTTGGCGTGAATCAGCGTGGTATCGAAAACCGGGACCGTGCAGTCTTCGGGCTTGATCAGCAGCGGGATTTCTGTACAGCCTAAGATGACGGATTCGGCACCCTTTTCGATCAGGTTTTGGATAATGGTGAGATAGCGGACTTTTGTTTCCGTTAGCAGTATGCCCCTGTCCAGTTCGTCAAATATGGTTTGATGAATGAACTTCCGCTCATCTGCATCAGGGATCATCACCTCAATACGTTGCGCTGAAAGTTTATCCTTAAAAAAAGTCGCTTCCATCGTAAATTTAGTTCCCAGCAATGCGGTCTTGCGGATGCCTTGTGCGCGAAGTTCGCCGACCGTCGCGTCAGCGACATGGATTATGGGAATTTGTACGCGTTGTTGCAGCTCCGGAACCATCAGGTGCAGCGTATTGGCGCAAAGCACGATCGCTTCTGCCCCGGCGGTCTGCAGCCGTTGCGCAATGTCTGCGAACCACTCCGTTAACCTTGGCCAGTCGTCTGCATCAGCAAGGGTTTTGAATTCATCAAAGTCAATCGAATAGAGCAATAGTTTGGCAGAATGCAGGTCTCCCAGTTGGCGGCTCACTTCCTGGTTAATGATGCGGTAATAATCTATCGTGGAAAGCCAGGTCGTTCCGCCGATGAGTCCGATTGTTTTCATTAGATTGTTTTATAAAGAGGCAAAGTCGGGGCTAACTAAAGCATAATCAGTTATGGGTGGAGGCGGTGATCGTCATTTCAACATTAGCTTTCAACGGCAGTTCCAAAACGGCGATACAGGTCCTCGACGGATAATAGCCGTCAAAGTAAGTGGTATAGATATCGTTAAGTCGCTTAAAATTCTGCATGTCCTTTAAATATACCGTAACGCTCACGATATTGTCGAAAGTCAGTTGTTGTTCCGACAGTACCGCATCAATATTCTTAAATATCTGCCTTACCTCGAGATCAAAATCATCGGCCAGTTTGCCGCTCTCGTCGATGCCCACCTGGCCTGATAAGAATAAAAAGCCGTTGGCTTTTACTCCGGCGCTGAAAGGCCCCGGTGAAGCAGCTAATTTGGCTGATCGTACAGGTTCAATTTTTTCCATTTGCATGTGTATTTTCGCCGGCAGGTCAATAATTTTTAATTTTTTGATTCCATTCACTATCCGGATGGAGAACCTTTTTGTTTCTTTTTAAAAACTGGAGGCCCCACTCGCGCAGCACGGCTAAACCGGGTAATAAGGTCCTGCCGTAATCAGTTAATTCGTACTCCACCCTCGGAGGTGTCTCATTGTAGGCTCTGCGACTAATCAACTTATCGTCTTCCATTTCATTAAGCTGTTCTGTAAGTACCCTGGTCGAGATGTCCGGGATTCGTAACAGAATATCTTTGAAACGCAACGGTTTTGTCTGTAAATGCCAAAGAAGCAACGGTTTCCAATGCCCGTCTATTACGCTTAAATAAGCCGTAACAGGGCACCGGATAGGATATTTTTTCATTAGTTTACTTTATAAAGTCTTAATGGTTACAAATATAAAGTAATAATTTTTAAGTTTCCAAATTTTATAATTAGCCGAAAATTAAAACGTACGAGATATCGGGAAATTTGCTTGCTTTAAGAAGCGTCTTCGATCCGCTTTTCTTGTTTGGCCGGCTTTGAAGCACCGGAACTCTTGCCAAAGCGATAGGAAAAAGTGAGCGTAGCCCTGGAGCTATAGCGGTGTCGTTCAAAATCGAGTAACACTTCATCGCTGCTTGATAAAAATGCCCGCCTCCGGCTGTTGAAAATATCAGGGGCATTGAAGCTCAACGAGGCCCTGTTGCCGGCGAAGTTGTACCTGGCCGCCGCGTCCATTCCAAAACTAGCCCGATTTCTGAACTGCAGATACACATTCGGTGCGTCATAATCCGCGTGGATCTGGAACGACAATCTCTGCATGGGTGTGATGTTGCTCGTGATGTTGGCATTCCAGCTGATTCCATGGCTGGCCGCTATTCCAAACGCGGGAGCCGCAGCATTATACCGATTAAAGAGGTTGGCATTCGCCGTCAGACCCCATCCTTTCAGCAGGTCGAAATGACCGATCAACTCGAGCCCGGTAGTAATAGCGTTGTTCAAATTTTCCGGTATCGTGGAGGTTTCATCTTTTACCGGCGTGGTTTCAGTAATGTGAAGGGCATTGTTGATCAGGTTATTATAAACACCAAAGGTACAGGAGATGTTTCGCCAGGTCTTAATATAGTCTATTTCCAGGTTGGTAACTCTTTCAGGCCTTAAACCCGGGTTGCCCTTGTTGAAATTGGACGGGTCAGAGAAGTCGATGGTGGAATTCAGTTGTCTTACCGAGGGCTTCGAGATCCGGCTGGTAAAGCTCAGCTGCAATTGACGGTTGTCGTTAATCTTTTCGGTGAGCAGTAGACTGGGGTAGAGTCCAGTGACCGGAACGATGACCGGGGTTGCCGACAACACGTTGTTGGTATCATAACTCATAAAAATGGCGTCAAGCCGACTGTCTTCTCCTCTTACCCCTGCCTCATAGCTAAACTTGCCGCTCTGGCCTTTAAAGTTCAAATAAGCGGCGTTCACCCGGTTATTGCTGCGGAAAAAGTCGGTAAAGGGATATAGGGGTGTCTGAGCTTTATTTATAACGCTATAGGCATATTGATCATTATGTCCGATGGTGATCTGGGTGCGGTAGCCGGCAGAAAACTGTCCCGATTTGCCCACCGGTAAAACGTAATCGGCCTGAATATTATAATTGGTGGAGTTATGCCGGGTATCACTGATCAATGGTGTATCCATACGGGTAGATGGCACGCCGTTGATAGGGAAATATTGGGTGATAAATTGCTCGTTATCCGTGAAACTGCCGTATGCATAGGCGAAGTTGAGGGTAAGCTCCTCTTTGGGTTTCTGAAAATGCCTGGTGTAGTCGAGGTCAAGCTCATAACTGTTGCCATCATCATCGACAGTAATTGTGCGGCTGTAGGATTCAATAAGGGCTTTATCGGCTGAATAGGCGTTTACGGGGATCTGCTGATCCACGTGTGAGTGATGCGAATCAAAACTGGCGGATAGCCCCAATGTGCTGCTGGGTGTAAGGGCATAATCGATGCCCGCTTTTATAAACTGGATGTCGTTTCGGGTAACGGATGGAAAGGATTCATTGGAATACGCAACGGAGTCGGTCGGATGTAAAAAAGTGACGCTCTGATGTGTCCCCGTTTCGTAACTATTTCCACCCTTGACGCTATAGTTCCCGTATACATTGACTTTACCGGCCTGATAACTAAGGCTGGCATCGGCGTTGTAGTTATCGCCGGTACCGGCCCCGATATCGGCAGCCCCGTTTAAGCCGGGCCTGCTGTTCTTTTTTAAGATGATATTGATAATACCCTCGCCGTCGGCATCATAACTGGCCGGTGGATTTGGGAGTACTTCTATACTTTCGATGGCGTCGGCCGGTATCGATTGGAGGAGCCTGGTGACATCGCCATTTCCAATAAGGGAAGGCTTTCCGTCAACAAGCACTTTGACATTGGTGGATCCCCGGAGGCTCACGTTGCCATCGACATCAACTTGCAGGGTGGGTACGTTCCGCAGCAGATCGGCAGCATTTCCGCCTTTGCTGACCAGGCTTTGATTAACCGAAAATACTTTTTTACCATCCGTAATTCGTAATGCCTCCTTTTGGGCAGTGATAGCGACCTCTTTCAGTACGCCACTCCCTGATGTGGTCATGAGGAGCGTGCCGAGATTTACGTTGCCTGTTGCGGGATCGATCAGGATGTCTTCTTTGAAGATATCGTTATAGCCAACATAAGTCATCCGGAGGGTAAAGACCCCACCAGGTACATTTTCGAGGACGAAGCGACCGCTTGAGTCGGTTTGGGTTCTTTTAACAGGGACTTTTGTTTGATGATGGAGTAAAGCTACCGTTGCAAATGGGATAGGTTCGTGGGTGAGCGAGTCGGTTATCGTTCCGGATATTTGTATATTTTCCTGTGCATACCCGTTGAACGCGATCAGCAGAAGAAAACCGGTTGCCGCTATTTTTGATAAATACAATTTCATGAAGAGGGTGATTGATATACAAGAGAAGGTCTGTAGAAACAGACCCTCGATTTTGACATATTAACTGTCACATGAGAAAAATCGGTGGGCTGCCTTAACTAAAACAGTTGTTCCGGCGGCGGCGTTACGCCTTTTAATCGCAGGTAAATGGCGGTTTGGCCCCGGGTATGGGTTTGATGTTCAAATGCTTTTCCGAGTAGTGAGCTTCTTGTCACATCGTCATGCTTGCCAAACTTGGTGGTTGCCTGCAATTGATCCGGCGTCATATTTTGAAGGGTGCTGATTACCCAATCGTAACTATCCATTACCGCTTTGGTGACCGCCTCCTTTGTCGGAGACACCGTTTTTTCATTCGTATTATGAGAGCCCGCTGTTTCAATGGAGTTCGGTTTATCACTTGCGGCCGAAGCCAGGACATAATTGGCGTCCGACAAATGAAGCATCTGCTGTGCAAACGAGCGGATCTCCGGCGTCGGCTTAAAGCCGTAGCCATCTTCGGGCATGGCATCCAGGTAGGTTTTGGTGTATGCTTTTGCGCGCTGCCATTCGGCTACCTGCTGTGATTGCGTAAATTGAGCGAACAGGGAGCTGCTGACAAAACTTAATGCGAGGACTGTAACGAATAGTGATACTTTTTTCATGATTGCGTTATTTAGTGAATGGTTGGATATAATTGATTAGCCGTTCAAAGGTGTTATTTACACACCGGCTTAAATAATCTTTTCGACATTCTCACCCATATTTCCAGCAGGGAATGACATTTATTCGACGCCCGGGCTTTTCGGGAGTTTCTGCCCAACCAGCTAAATTTTTGGCGCAATGGCAGAGAATAATGACCCAACGGTATAAAATAGCGGATGAAAACATAAAAGGTTAGTATTTTGCGAACATGAAGATCTGGAGGCAGGCACTCAGTATTACTCAGCTCCAGGTGCTGATATGGATCGCCGTGTTATTACTGATATTTTTTTCGGTGTTGCCGATGGATGGCTTGCTGAAATCGGCGATCTTCACGGTAGTCAACTCGGCATCGTACGCCATCATTATTTACGGGAATATCCTGTTCTTATATCCGGTATTTTTCGAAAAGAGACGATTCGTAGCGTATGGTATTTCAGTAGCGATTTTTTTGATATTGATAGGCATGCTGAAGGGTTACGTAGGGATGATTCTCTACAAGTACGTGCTGTTCATAAAAACACCTCCGGTTCATTTGCCTGACTTACTAAGTTATGTTCCCGGTGGCGTCCTGATCTATGTCCTCAGCCTCGTCTTTCGCATAGCCCTTGCTTATTTCACTTTGAAGCAACAAACAGAGGAGATCCTTTTGCAAAAAAGCCAGGCTGAGCTTAATTTACTCAAATCGCAGGTACAGCCGCACTTTCTTTTTAATGCGCTGAACAGCATCTATTACCGGGTCTATAAAGTTGAGCCACCGTCGGCCGGCCTGATAGAACGCCTGTCGGATATTATGCGTTATTTTGTTGATGAAAGCCCAAAAGAAGTGGTGCCGGTGTCGACAGAAGTGTCATTTATCGAGAACTATATGGAGCTTGAAAGAATTCGTATCCGGCACGGCGCCAGCATTAACTTCGAAAAAGCTTATAACCCGGATCTCCGCATCCCGCCCATGCTGCTCATGACCTTTATAGAAAACATTTTCAAACATGGGATCGACAAATCGCGAAGGCAAAACCGGGTAACTATTTCGCTGGTACAGCAAAATGATTTTTTGCTGTTTAAAACCAGCAACCGCAAGATCGATCCGGCGGCCGATGATCAAAGCGGCGGCTTTGGGATTATTAATTTAACCAAACGGCTCAGGCTATTGTATGGGGACAAATTTGAACTGACTATTGATAGCGAGGGAGAATTATTCAATGCGTTTTTAAAAATCCCGCTCTGATGTATTTAAGCTGCATAATTATTGATGATGAGCCAGACGCTATTAACCTGGTTGAGCTGCTGATAAAGCAAAGTACATCCTGGACATTGAAAGCAAAATGTTATGATGCACTGGAAGCGCTGTCATTCTTAAAAACGAACCAGGTTGATTTTATTTTCCTGGATATCAATATGCCAAAGCTGACGGGAATGGAACTTGTAACGTTGTTGCCGCCCCGCACCAAGATTGTCTTCACCACAGCGTATTCCGAATATGCCGTTGAAAGCTATTCCTTTCAGACCATCGACTATTTGCTTAAACCGATCACCTTAAAGCGTTTCCTGGCAGCGGTTGAAAAAATAGAGCAGCATTTTTTAAAGCCCGGGCCGGAATATGTGCCAAATGCGGAACAGGGACCGCAATACTTTTTCGTCAAATCCGGAAAGGCAATAAGGAAGATATTACTGAAGGACATTCTGTATTTCGAAGGAGAGAAGGATTACGTAAGGCTCGCGACGGGCCAGGAACAGATGCTGATATACCGCCGCTTAAAGGACATGGAAGAGCAACTTAAATCTCCCTTTATCAGGGTACACAATTCTTATATTATCAATTATGAGCAGCTCAGTAAGATCGAAGACAACCATATTTACATCGGTGATAAACGCATACCGGTAAGTGAAAAATTCAGGGAGCGCTTTATGGAGGTTATCAATAGAAATAAGTTTTGAGGTTAGCGTTTTCTCTTTGACCTCATTGCGCTCATTCCCCCCGCAGGTTTCTCACTGGGCTCTGCCACGCGGCCCGCAGTGCCTGCCATCCGGTGATCAGCAACGTGATCGCCAGTGCCAGGATACCTGAAAGGGCAAACATCCACCACGACAAGCGGGTGCGGTAGGCGAAACCTTCCAGCCAGGTGTTGGTTGCCCACCACGCCAGTGGCGTGGCCGCCAGTATAGCGACCGCCACAAGCCGGACAAACTCCCGGGAAAGCAGCGACCCGAGGCTTAGTGTGGAAGCGCCCAGGACCTTGCGGATACCGATCTCCCGACGGCGGCGTTCGGCGGCAAAAGCTGTGAGGCCGAAGAGGCCCAGAGAGGAGAGAACCACCGCAACGGCGGCGAAGAGGAGGATAAGCGTACCGGCTATGGAGTCCTGCCGGTAAAGCTGGTCGAATTGTTCGTCAAGGAAACTATATCGCAGCGGGGCACCGGGGAAGTAGCGCTTCCACGCCTCCTGCACGGCGGCGACTGCTGCCGCGGCGTGCCCGGGTGCGGTTTTTAAATAGAAATACTGCCACCAGCCCGGGTCGTTGAAGATGACGAGCGGAGGTGTCTTTTCGTGCATGCTCCGGAAATGGAAGTCCTTCACCACGCCGACGATGGTCCCTTTTACGCCGTGCAGACTGAACCGTGTCCCGATAACGGGCTGGCGTAGATGAAGGTCGTTTACCGCCGTTTGATTGAGGATGTAATTCTGATCGTTGGACGGATCGCCGGCGCGGAACCAGCGACCGGCAGCCAGGGACAGCTTCAGCATGTCTTGCATTCCCGCGTCCGCGGATAACTGTCCGACCTGCGGCCGGAAGGAAGTGTCTTTTCCATCCCAGTCAGCGCCGGTCGTCCGGCTGCCAATGTATACGACCGGTTGGCTGGCCATGGAGACGGCTTCGATGCCGCTATTCGTCCCGAGATCGTACGTCATTGCCCGGACAGGACCCTTTAGCTGATCGGATGTAAGACCGAGCCCGATATGGTTCGGGAAGCTGACGGTCATCACTTGCGAGCGGTCGAAGCCGGGATTGGTCGACTGGATGTATCGCAGCTGGCGTTCGATCACTACCGTTGCGGTGATCAGCAGGATCGCCACCGTGAATTGAAGTACCACCAAAGCTTTGCGGAGATAGACATCCTTGAGCCGCAATATGGTGACCCCGCGGAAGATATTGAGCGGATTGAAGGAAGACAGAAGCAGGGCCGGATAGATGCTGTTCAGGATGAATGCGCCGGCCAATGTGCTACCCATTACTTCCCAGAGCAGGGGTGTGCTGAATGCGCCGGTAAAATCCTTGCCCGTCAGCTGCGCAAATGCCGGAAGGCAGAGTCGGATGAGCAGCAGGCTGGCCACGAGCGACAGGCCGCTGATCAACGCGGATTCGGTTGCAAACTGCCAAAAGAGCTGGACCCTCGCTGCGCCGACGATCTTGCGAATGCTGACCTCTTTCGAGCGCTGGCTTGCTTTTGCTGTGGTGAGGTTGACGTAGTTGATACAAGCTACCAGCAGGATGAGAAATCCGAGGATGGCAAAGATAGTGACGACCTGCGCATTGCCGGTGCCGAACCTGCCATCGACGTGCGCGTGGTCGAAGTGCATGGCTGTCAGCGGGGTGAGACCTGCGCTCAGCACATGATCGTTGTCTTGCGCGCCCTGCTGCAGGACCCTGGTCAGGCCGGCGGTTATGGTCGTCGGCCGGGCGTTCGGTGCGAGGCGGATGAAGGTGCGAAAGTCGGAGTTGTCCCAGGTCTCGTCATGCTGGCGACGCTCGGGGTTGGTCTCGAGGGCGGTGATCGGCAGATAAGCGCTGTATTGAAAGCTTGAGTTGGGCAGGGGATCGGAGATGACCGCGCCTACCGTGAAATTCATGCTGTCAATCCGGAGGGTCCTTCCAACGGCGGCCTGTTTGCCGAAATATTTTTGGGCTTCAGATCTCGTCAGCACGAGGCCAAACGGGTTCCGGGCGAAGCTCGCGGCGTTACCGTCGATGAATGAATAGGAAAAGAAGTCGAACCAGTTGGGGTCGACATAGGCAAAATGGTCTGCATATTCCAGCTGGCCTCCTGCCTCGATGATAGGGCGGTTATCGGCATCTACCCGGGTGATATCGAGAATTCCGGGCATTGCTTTGCGGGCAGCCGCCGCAAAAGGCATCGGTACTCCTTCAAAGAAGCTGTTCCCGGCCTTTTCACCAACCGCATGTACCCGATTGGCGTCGGGCTGGTACCGGTCGAAGCTCCACTCGTTCTGTACCCATAAAAATATCAGCGCGGCGGCGGTCATGCCTACCGTCAGTCCGGCCAGATTCAGCGCGGTCATGCGGGGGTTGTGGAGCAAGCTTCGCCAGGCGGGTTTGAAATAATTTCTGATCATGACCGTTGGGTTTACGTTCCGGCAACAAAAGGAAAGCCAGATCGGAGACAGATGGCAATCATGGACTTAATGAAGTCCGCGTAGACGGGGTGTACGATTTTGATGCAGCAGGTGTGCGGAAAATCCAAGGCGATTTCGGTGCGAAACCAGGGGTCACGCGGAGGAATGAGCCGGGCGCTTATTCGGTCCGCAAGCTGGTGACGGGTTTCGCCATCGCGGCTTTTAGGGCTTGGTATCCGACGGCGATCCAGGCAATCGCCAACGCCAGCAGGATGGTCATCAGGAAGACCGTCGGATCGATGCTTATCCGGTACGCGAAATTCTTTAACCAGCCGTGCATGAGATAATATGCGATTGGCGCCGCAATGACAAATGCAAGGCTGACGAGTACGGTGAACTCCTTTGAGAACAGAAGGAGAATGTTGCCGACTGAAGCGCCCAATACTTTTCGGATGCCGACCTCTTTGGTACGTTGGACGGCCATGAAGCTAACCAGGCCGTACAAACCCAGGCAGGAAATAAAGATCGCGATGGCTGCAAAGGCCTTGTACAGTTGCGCGACCTGTCGCTCCTGCGCATAAAAGGACGCGATCTTTTCATCCAGGAATTGGTATTCGTAGACAGATTCGGGGAAGGTATTGGAAAAGAGCTTTTCGATGGCGGTCAGCGTCCGATGTGCATCTTTCGATTCCAATTTGATATTCGCCAGCTGATAGGAGCTTTTGAACGAACCCAGCACCATCGGTCTCATTTCCTTTGCCAGCGTAGTGCCGTGGAAGTCTTCCACTACACCCACTACCCGCGCAACGATCGAGCCGTCCCAGAAGTCTATTTTTTTCCCCAGGATGCCGGCCGGATCTGAAAAGCCCAGTTTGGCCGCGAGCATTCTGTTGACTACAAATCCGGTCACCGTGTCGGCTTCCCGGTAGGGTTGTCCCGCTATAAATATTAAGTGGTAGACGGTAAAATAGCTCGCATCCGCCCATTTCAGGTCGGCGTTGAAATCCGTATTTTTTACCGAGTTATTGAATCTGAAATCACTTCCCCAATGCGAGTCGTCGGCGGCGGTAAAGGTGCTGAAGCTGACGTCTTTGATCCCCGGCTGTCGCAGCAGTTCTTGTCGCAGTGCCGTGATCTTAGACTGGCTGAGGCTGTCTCCCGGCGTAGGCACTGTTACGATGGCCTCTTTGTCAAATCCCATCGGGGCGTTCCGGAAGAAATCCATTTGGTTTAACACCACCAGCGTCGCGATGATCAATCCCTGCGCGATCGTAAACTGGAAGACGACCAGCATCCGCCTCATGGTGAGGCCGCCGGCCATCCTGCCGGTCATCCTGGTCTTTAAGACCGTTATCGGTTTGAAGCGCGACAGCACGATGGCCGGATAAGTACCGGATAACAGGGTGATCGCGATGATGCCGGTCACCAGGAAGGCAATTCCGGCTAAATCGAAATTGGCTTTTACGGAGGTATGGAGCAGCTTGTTCAGCAAAGGAAGGACCAGGGCGGCGATCAGGGTTGCGAAGCCAATGGCGGCTACTGTGATGATCAGTGCCTCGCAAAGGAACTGTGCGATCAGCTGTCTTTTCCGGCTGCCCATGACCTTTCTGACTCCCACTTCCTTCGCGCGGTTGATGGCTTGTGCGGATGACAGGTTGATAAAATTTACGCAGGCGATGATCAGCAGGAAAATGCCGATCAGACTGATCGTTGTCAGCAGTTCCCGGGTAAACGTGGTGCCTCTGTAGTTGCCAAACGTGCTGTTATAGTGGATATCGTTGAGCGGCTGCAAAATGTATCCCTGGTTGACATATTCGGGGGGGTTATGTTTATTTACAAATCGGGTCAGCTCTGCGTCGAATCTCGCCGCCGACGCATTTTTGGGCAAAACCAGATAGGTATTCAGGTTGCCTGTTTGGCTGACAAAGTCCGTCGACGTGTCGTTGAGAGAGGTTTGGAATGAAAAAACGAGCTGTAAGGGAAAATCGGTATTGTGCGGGATGTTTTTGAGGATACCGGTCACTTTGCATACTACCCTGTTGTTCAGTTTTAGATATCCATTGACCGCGTTATGCCAGTCGCCAAAATACCGGTCCGCCGTTTCCTCGGAAAGTAGCACCGTGTTCGGTTCGGTGAGGGCCGTCCCGGGGTTGCCGGCGATCAGGGGAAAGTTGAAGATGTGGAAGAAATCCGGATCGGCGAAGAACAGACCGTCTTCTTTGAATTTTTTTTGCGAGCTGGTATTCCTGTCGTTCATCACCGTTATCTGGCTGCCATCGGACTGACAGATCCTCGCGACGTATTCGAGCTGGGGGTAGTCGAGCTTTAGCGCTCTTGCGACGGGAAAAGCGCTTGACCGTTTATATACCATGCCATTTGGTGTCCGGGTCGCAGCCACCACCCGGAATATCCGATCCGCGTTTGGATGAAATTTGTCAAAGCTCGTCTCAAAGCGGATGACCCAGAAAATAAGCAGGCAGGCTGCCACCCCGACGGCAAGGCCGGTGATATTCAGGGCAGCATACGTCTTGTTGCGCAGCAGATTGCGCCAGCCGATCTTAATATAGTTCCTTAGCATACCATATCTATTTACAGGTTCATGTCTTTTGGCTCTCCTGATAATCCCGGGCCGGAATAGCCGGATGACGTCGATGATAAATTGTCTGTCCGCGCTACGCTTCCCTTTTGCGGCGAGGCGTTCGGTGTATAGTTCCATCAGGTCACCTTCGATGCCCGGGAGCAGGCCCGGCTTGCAATACCAGCGAAAGAAGCGGTGGAATGTCCTTGGGGGTTGCGGGTTGTTGGTCATGTTACGCTTTTCTGATCCCGGGCAGATTTTTTGGAAGGGCATTCCATAGGCTATCCCGGGTAGCTTTTGTGTAGTCCAATGCCTTTTTCCCCAGCGCGGTTATTTCAACATATCGTTTTGGCCGCCCGGCCCGTTCGGGGGTTGGCTCGCCTTCGTGTGCCCGGATATAACCTTTCTCTTCCAGGCGCACGAGTGCCGTATGCAGCGCGCCCAGACTGACCGATCTCGATAAGCGG
>Ga0206918_1060_pt1 | contig 27191 bp, 24 predicted proteins | sample Alteio_BWOrgHeat_69_FD_152950 | JGI IMG/M metagenome (GOLD analysis project Ga0206918, IMG submission 152950) | Enriched cells from forest soil in Barre Woods Harvard Forest LTER site, Petersham, Massachusetts, United States -... | ecosystem: Environmental > Terrestrial > Soil > Temperate forest >... | reverse complement strand
GTCATATTGGCGACGGGGGCACCGGCTTCCGCCGCGGCAAATTGATGTGTCCGGGTCACCAGATAGGCGACCTGGTAGCCACCCCAGCTATGGCCTTCCAGCCCCATTTTCGTGGTGTCCACCCATTTGAAATGCGACAGATAGCGTGCCGCAGAGATGACCGAGTTGAAAGCGTCTTCTCCCGGGGAGCCGGTCTTATAATAGATGTTGGGGTCGAATACAAGATAGCCGTTACTGACGAAATAGGGGATATTGATGACGGCCCGGTCGGGCGTAGGCGCAAAGTAGTCGTAGAGGTTGTCCGCGTCCCTTTCGTAGAAATAAAAGATGATGGGATACTTCCTGGTGCTGTCGAAATTTTCGGGTTTATACAGAAGACCTTCGCTCGTGCGGCCATCCAGCATTTTCCAATGCCTAAGCTCAACGGTCAACCAATTGTAGTCGGCCTGTTGTGGGTTGATATAACTGAACCGGGAGGGAGGACTAAGCCGGCCATCGGCCGACGGACGGGAAACCCATAAATCATAGGATCGGTCAAAGCTGCCCTGCAGCCAGGCGATGGTACTGTTGTTCTTTGCCTTGACAAAACCATTATAGCTTTGGGGTTTGGTTAAGGCGGTGTCGGGAGGGAAGGCCGTTCCCATCTTGTAAAGGGTAATGCCGCCGGTCTTGTCCCGGTTATTGAACACCGTTAGCAGCACCCATTGATCCGGATGGATCGCCGGGTCTTTCCGGTCGAGCGCCGTATACCGAAAGGTCAGCTGATGACGGCGCCCGATCCCGGCTGTGAGATTGACAGGGGCGGAGTTCCCGGCAGGATCGCATTGCCAGATATCGTATTTGTCGTAGATGAACACTGATTTGTCGTCAACCAGCCAGCCCATCGATCCATGCGAGGGCGGGTCGTCCGGGTGATCGTCTTCTTCATCGAAAAGGGGCACTTTGATCGCACCGGTGATATTGCGCGTGGCGCCGGTGGCGATCTCATACGTAAACCAGTTCTTTTCCCGTGAGTCATACCAAAGGACGAATTTGCCACCGGTCGAGAGTGTCGCGCCGCCCCGGACCTTTTCGCGGATCAATTTGCGGGAACCGTCGCCTACATCGACGAGATAGACATTTTGCAGCCCGCTTTGCTCCCATTGTTGCCGGATGCGGTACTCCTTGTTGTCCAATCCCAGTGCATATTGCCCCATCCCCTTTTCACCGGGACGCACCGTTTCGCAATGTTCATCCGCCAGGGAGATAAAGCGGGAACCGCCTTTGGAAAGAACGGCCAAATAGGATTGGCGAAGCTCATTCGGAAGCCGCACCAGTTGTTCCGGCGATAAATAGTCGTCGTTGTAGTTCCATACGTCCAGCCGGGCTGTCTCGAATTCCACGAGCGTCGTATCTTTTGGCGGGCGTACGGGCGAGAGCCCGAAGAAGAGACGGCTGCCGTCCTTACTGAAATAATTGACGTAGTCCGGGCTGACGGTTAGCATGTCGATAAAAGCGGGCGCGTGCCGGGACGCGTTTGCCGATACATAGCCGGGGATATGCGGGTACGCCCGTTTGCCGGCATCGGCCGCAAGGCCGGCCGCGATACTGCCGCGGTCAACACGGATCAAGGCGCTGTCCATCCCGGGCGCATAATACCAAAGGCGATAAAACTTACTCAACGCCTTCGTGGCGCTGTCTCGCTCAGCCACGAAAGCCACCTGGGTCCCCGCTTCATCCAGCGCATAACTTCGGGCGTCGTTAAACCCGGTCATTATCGTGTCGGCATGGCCGTTAGTCGTATTGAACCAGATGACCCGTGCCTTGGACGTGGAGTCGCTGTTCCTGCGTGTCGTCCCGATGACCAGCGTATTGCCTTTTCGGGAAAAATAGTATTCGCTGACAAGCGGGAATTTCTTTTGCTCCCCGGTTACAAGGTTGAGGACGACAAGTTCCGTACCTTCTTCGGTGGTCTCGCCTGCGGGCCGGTTGTCCTTTTTGGCCGGGAGTACGGGAATAGCCGTCCACCCTTTGGCGCCCACTTCCTGTATCTGGCGTCGCAGGCTATCCACGATCCGGGAAAGGCTGTCCGCACGCACCGTCAGCTGCCGGATGCGGGTCAGCGAATCCGGTTTACCGACACCACCCGCCGGCGCTTCCGGCTTCTCCGATAACCACGCCAGCCAATCGCCCTGCAAATCGGGCAGTTTGTAAGATTTCACCCGTGACATTTTGACCACGCTGTCCTTTCCCAGTTCGATCCAGGCCAGCGTGTCCTTTGGCATTTGATCCGGTGTCTTTTTTTTGATCCGCGCTTCGCGTATATCCCGGAAGAAGGGGCGAATATGGAAGACAGCCCAGCGGCCGTCGGCCGTCAACGATACGTTGGAACCTCTTGGTATCTCTTTTGCATAGCTATCGCCTGTTGCCCGTATATACAGCCGGCCGTCGCCCTCCTGCGGCACTACCGTGTAGGCAACATATTTTCCGTCCGCCGAGAGGATCCGTTCGCCAATGTGCTGCCAGCGGTCATATACGGATGGGTCCAATGGCTTCTTTTGTGCGAAGGCGGAAGGGATCGTCAGTAACAGTATTATGAGGGATAGTGCGAATCTCATGAAGCAGGAATTTGGTACACAAACGAATTTAAAATAAAGCAGCCAATCGGCATGAACAATTTATTGGATTGCCTGTTCTCTTAATAATTCAATATAGTTTCTAAAAACCTTACAAAAAATGAGCACCCAAGTCAATTTTCAAAAGGACTTTACGATCGGCGCAGACCTGACGGTCCGCCGGATGGGATATGGCGCGATGCGCATCACCGGTCCGGGGATCTGGGGTCCGCCGGCGGATCGCAAAGAAGCCATCCGGGTTCTCCGCCGCGCGGTGGAGCTGGGCGTGAATTTCATCGACACGGCGGATAGTTACGGGCCTTCCATTTCGGAGGAATTGATCGCAGAAGCGCTATACCCCTACCCTCCCGGGTTGGTCATCGCCACGAAGGGCGGTCTGCTTCGCAGCGGTCCCGATCAATGGCATCCCGATAGCAGCCCGAAGCATTTGAAAGATGCTCTCAAAGGCAGCCTGGACCGGTTGAAGCTCGACCGCATCGACCTTTATCAGCTGCACCGTATCGACCCGAAAGTCCCACTCGAAGATTCGCTGGAATTCCTGCAGGATGTACAGGAAGAGGGCCTGGTCAAATATATCGGGCTATCGGAGGTCAGCGTAAAGGAGATCGAAAAAGCGGAACAATACGTTGAAGTCGTTTCGGTTCAGAACAAATACAGCCATGACTATCGTAAATGGGAGACCGTGCTGGACTATTGCCGGGAGACAGAAAAGGCTTTCATTCCCTGGTTTCCCTTGAATGCCGGTAATGTGGAATCGATGACCGTCATCGGGAAAGTGGCTGACCAGGTTGGCGCGTCGGCTCACCAGGTGGCGTTGTCCTGGCTCCTGTATCATTCGCCCAATATTTTGCTGATCCCGGGCACGGGCAATATCAAGCACCTCGAGGAGAACATCGCAGCCGAGAAACTGACACTCACGGAGGAAATGCTAGACATGCTGGAAGGCTAGAGCAGTTTTTCGATATAGGGCCCGATCGCCTCGGGTTTGGTTACCGGCGAGAAGCGTTTTACGGGCCGACCGCCGGCGTCCACCAGGAATTTGGTAAAGTTCCATTTGATGCGGCTTCCGAATAACCCGCCGAGGCGCCGTTTCATTAGCCTGAATACCGGATGCGTGTGCGGACCATTGACATCGACCTTTTCAAAAAGGGGAAACGTGACGCCGAATCGGGACTGGCAGGATTGCTCCATGTTTTCGTTTGTCTCCGGCTCCTGCCTGGCGAATTGATTACATGGGAATCCGAGGACGACCAATCCTTTGTCGCTGTATTGCCGAAAGAGCTGTTGAAGGCCTTCGAATTGCGGCGCCAGCCCGCATTGCGTGGCCGTATTCACGATCAGGACGACCTTCCCTTTAAAACTGGACATGCTCACAGGCTGCCCCTGTGGATTGTTGGCGGACAACTGATAGAATTCGGTTCCCATGGAGCCAAAGTTAGCGAAAAACAGGAGCCCCGAGGACCGGGGCTCACGCAAAGTTGGTATGCAATCGTTAGCTTGCAGGTGAGACCTGCGTTATAAAGTTATGTGATTTTCCGGCAATTGAACAACTGCCGTGCATTAAATTGCAACTAAAACGATTTTGCCCATGGCCCGGTTCATCACGATCGTCGTCCTGCTGCTGGTTTCCCTGCTTGCTGCATTCCGCGCGCCGGCCGAATTCCTCTGGATACCGGCCGTGATGGTGCAGTCTTATCCGCTATTCTTTGTTGTGATTGTCCTGCTCCTGCTGGTGACCGGGGGATATAAGGGCAAATTCGGATTGGTTAACTCCATCGCCTGCGCCCTCGCGCTGGTGTTGTTTTGTTCACCGCTGATCCGCGGCTATTCGGTTGCAAGAAGATTGAACGGGAGTCTGACACAGTCCCTGATCCCTCCCGACAGCCCCCGGGCAATCGGATTCAGCGGTGACCCCATCCATTGGGCGCAGTTATTTTCTTTCGGCACGGTCTCGGTTGCACCCCGGACAATGGGTTATGATTCTACCGGCGACGCACAACGAACACTGGATCTATATCCGGCGCAACGACCGGGGGTCCGGCCATGCGTAATTGTCATCCATGGCAACTCCTGGCCTTCCGGCGCCTATCGGCAGCTTCCGGAATTGAATTGCCGGCTGGCCAGCGAAGGGTATGTAGTTGCCGCGATCAATTACCGCCAGGGGGGTACGGATCAACATCCGGTAGCCCTGACAGACGTCGCAGAGGCCATGTCTTTCCTGAGCCATCATGCCGCGGAGCTGTCGATCGACACGACGGCCTTCGTGCTGCTGGGCCGTTCGGATGGCGCACAGATCGCATTGATGGCTGCCTATACGCTGGACGAGCCTGGGCTGAGGGGCGTTATCGACTTTTACGGACCGACCAGCCGGGCCCGGGGGTTCGTCAGCCCTTCCTGCGTGCCTACGCTTATCATACACGGCCAGCAGGATACCCGGGTCGACTATCAGGAGAGCCGGCAGCTCAGCCGGCGACTGGCGGACAGCGGCGTCAAACATTACTTTCTCACACTGCCCTGGGCTACTCACAGCTTCGACTATGCGCTCAACGGTCCCGGTGGCCAGTTGTCGACATATGTCATCGAACGTTTCCTGCAGGAGGTCGCGCCATGAAAGCCATCTGGATGACCGGCAAGGGAGGCCCGGAAGTGCTGGAGCTCCGCGAGGTCCCTCAACCCGTTCCCGCGGCAGGTGAAGTACTGATCCGCGTGACCGCCGCCGGGCTGAACCGCGCCGATATCTATACCCGAACCAGCGCATCCTACGGCGGAGACACCCGAATACCGGGGCTTGAAGTTTCTGGTATCATCGAAATGACCGGACCCGGCGTCACCCGCTGGAAATACGGCGATGCCGTTTGCGCGCTCGTAAATGGCGGCGGCTACGCCGAGTTTGTCACGGTCCCCGCAGGCCAATGTTTGCCGGTCCCGGAGGGATGGAGCCTGGAGGAAGCGGCGGGGTTGCCGGAAGCGGTGCTGACGGTCTGGCTGAATGTGATGCGGACCGCGCGCCTTCGCGGCGGTGAGCGTTTGCTCGTCCACGGCGGCACGAGCGGAATCGGAATTGTCGCTATCCAATTGGGACTAGCATTTGGTGCGGACGTATATGCGACCGCGGGAACGGACGAGAAATGCCGCTGGTGCGAACGACTTGGTGCAAAAAAAGCGGTGAATTATAAGACGCGGAATTTTGAATCGGAGTTGTCTCAGGTGGGGATAGACGTTATCCTCGATATGACCGGAGGCGACTTCACCATAAAAAATGTCCGTCTCCTACGTGAAGATGGGCGGATAGTTTTCATCAACGCGATGCGGGGCCGGGAATCGCTGATCGATATCCGTGAGATCATGACCAAACGCATTATTCTCACCGGGAGCATGCTGCGACCCCGCGATACCGCCTTTAAGTTGGCGCTTACCGAAGAAGTCGAGGCCGGGGCATGGCCGCTGATCAGCCGGGGCGGCGTCAAGCCCGTCGTTTACCGGGTCCTGCCGCTTGCGGCGGCAGCTGAAGCGCAACGGATCATGGAGGACGGCGGGCACATCGGAAAGATCCTCCTTCGCCCCTGACCGCTATTCCACCTCAAACGTAGCCAACCCGCTGCCGGACCTGCCGTCCGCCGCCAGCCCTTCGACCACTACCACATATTTGCCGGGAAGATCGGAACTGTAAAAACCAAGCGCACCTCTGCCCTGTCCGTCGGTCGGCAACATCGGCGACCAGTAGAGCACGTTCCGGAAATCGGGCAGATGACTGGCGATTTGCTCATCCGTCGCGTAGGTTGGCGAATAGAATTCACGTTCCATCTGCAAACCCTCATAATCGACTACCGTGGCACGCGGATCCAGGATAAATCCGGCCAGATCGCCTTTGTAAGATGTCCAATTCATGATGCCGCTGAAGTTGACGCTGCCCATAAAATACCTGTGCTGCACAGTCTCCAGCTTCCGGATCTTCAAGGGGTCAAGGATCATGAGGCTGTCGATGTTGAAAACCGGCACTCCGTCGAGCAATATCAGGGGATCGGTGACGAAGAAATGGTTATTGCCCAGGTCGAGCAGCGGCAAGTGATAGTGTCCCTCCCGCCGTTGAACAAGCATCAGCACTACATATTCGCGCATGACTTCTTCCATGGTCGTAAAACGTGTGTAGTCATCCAGCAGGTAGGAATGATCCGCTCTATAATAGAATGTCGAGGTGTCGATCCCGGGCAAGAAACTAAAATGCTTCAACCGTTCTCCACCATAGCGATTGAGTACCTGAACGGCGAGGCTCTTATCCAGGAGCAGGGCCGAATCCGGTCGCGGGAATTCGAACATCGGCAATGGCGATTCGGAGTACCGTTCCGAAAATGGATTGTTGATATCGACCCGGTAAGCGCTGTCTTCAGGATTCGTCAGCGCGATGACTTCAGGAGCGCCGAAAAAGTCCTTCAGCTCAAAATGTATCCTGCCGCCCTGGTCGCAGGTCGCCGAAGTGAACTGGGTCCGCGTCCCCGGTACCGACAGATACCCCTGGATATTTTGCGCCGCAGGATTACCCGTTCGGGCATCTACCACCCTTCCGGTAATGATCGACCCATGGAATTCCAGGGGATATTGAAAGGCCGGCGGCTTTTTGCTTTGCACGTCTTCCCACTGGAAACGCCGCCACCCGTGTGTCAGCAATAAATTATCCATCGCCTGCCGGTCATCCGGGTGTTCGAAATAGTAGTCGGGCGATTCGATCTTTCCCTTCAGGTCCGAACCCAGCCAAAGATATTCGAAGATATGCCCGGAAGTCGCGGTCTGCAGCGAGTCGACCCTGAAAACCGCTATCGAGCAATCGGCCGCCATAGGGCTCCCGCCTTCTGCCGTGCTGCTGACCTGCAGGCTGATCTTCTTTCGGGTGCCATAGGTCGCCTGATCCGCTTTAACTTCAAGGTGCATGGGTCTGGGCGGCTCGCGGAATACCAGCCGTTCGCAAAGGGGTTGTCGCCGGTAATCGAAGACGGTCAGATGCGATATCCCTTCGCCCAATTCTTTCCGGTTGAGGGTAAATGCCGCCTTTCCTTCCTTCAATGCGGCCGTCCCGGCCCATTTGACCGACTGACGGGTATCGGCGACCAAATACACATCCGCGCCGGCTGATGTTGACTGCACATCTACCCGAAGGCGGTCATCTCCTTCGGCGGAAACATGCATGACCATTCCCTCCGCAAAGGCCGTCGGTAAAAGGCTGCTGATGGCAGTCCCATCCGCCAGCCGGGCTGTTGACCGGTAGCGGTGACCCGATCGCGGCGTCAGGATAAAGCTGCCGAGCCCGAAGCGTTGCGTTTCGAAATGCGCCACCGTATCCTGATCGTCCTCCGTGACTACGCCGGTGCACGCGGTCGACTGACCAAACTGATCTTCGATCTTGAAAGCAACGGTGCTGGTCAGGCCATTTACCAGGTTGCCTCCTTCCGGAAAAAAGTGAACGGAATATTGCTGTGGGGCAGGCGCCGCGGGGGTCTCCGCCGACTTCCGCGCATTCACTACCGTAATGGCTTTTTCGAAATACCCATCCACGCCGAAATTCTTCATCCAGCTGGTGTAGGCGCGAAGTTTATAATGGCCGGAATGAACGGTAAGCGGCAGATAGACCGACCCGTCGCCATGTCCGTCCCGGAGCGCGATTTTTGCCTGGAGCACGGGCCGGTTATCCTTATCCAGCCATTCCAGGTAGGCAACTTTGCTCAGGTCGAGCGGGCGATGTGCGCCGGCGTCGACCAGATACAGCTTGAACCAGCATATCTCTCCCGCCAGATAGAACTCCTTGTCCGTGTGAACGAATATCTTCTCCTGGAAATGGACGGAACGCCAGGAATCGAGTTGTACGGCGGGATCTGCCGAAGCAGGCTCCTGCGCCAAAAGGCCAACCGGTAAAGCAATGACAACAAGAAAGGTTACTATTTTATTCATGCGCATCAGATGATTAATTGGGCCAGAAGGAAGGTTTTTGATTTGTCCCGCCAAGAGTCGTGCAATCGAGGCAGTAAGATGCATTGGCGGTATACCCGCCGATCGCTTCCGCGAGGGGTATATAGCCGCCGTAGTGAAAATAATATTCCAGCGAATCCGGGACATCGGGTACAAGGTAGTTTGGATTCTCGCAGGCAATGAAATACTCCCAATACGGAAGTTGGTCGTTACTGATGAAGATTCGCTGCTGCGCGACCATTCCTGCTGAAATATAACCGATCACCTGTTCGCCCGGGTTGCTCACGCAATGGATGTTCCCGGTCAGCCCGGACGGCAGTACGTCGAAGATGCTGCCCAGCGATTCGGTATTTTTTTGCATCAACTCCAGATAACTGTAGGCGTCCGACGTCAGGCCGTATTGGGTGACCTGGATGCTGTACAGAACAGATAGCGGCTGGGTGTTGTTGGGAATGTTCACCAGCGGGTACTCATACACGACATCCTGGGCCAGCTTGGACGTGTTGTCGAGAAGTAACTCGGTGGAAGGGGCGTCATCCCAGCAACTATAAACGAATTGACCGGGTTTGCGGGGAACAACTTTGTTGCTGTCGGGGTTGTAGACTTCAAACGACTCCTGCGCCATATTGTATTGCCAGGTCTGGTCATAGGTCCAGCGGTAATAATGTGTCGCGTTGTTCGGATCATGCGTGTTGACATAAATCGTCACGCCATGTGCGGGGGTAAAGATCCAGTTGACGCTGTCGATCGGCGGGGATGGCTTTACGGTTACAAAATCCGAAAGATAGTTCGCGCCATCGGGCGTATGAATTCGCAACCGGTATTGCAGCGCCGGGTTGAGGGACAGCGTCGTGCCTCCATAGTCGCCCCCACCCTCTTCAGGCAGCGGATATACCGAACTGTCGGAGCCTTCCACCTGGACGTTGGCGCCGGTCACGACGGGGATCGCCGAATCGCCTGGCAGCCCGATAGTACGCGTCAGGGAAAATTGGGTCGCAGCATTGCCGGAAATGTAACCTTCGACGACCAGGTAACCCGTCGGCGGTGATTTGTAGGGGCTCACATAAGTTTGCACACACTGGCAAAGCCAGCAGCAGCAGATCAGTAAGATCCGGTTTAGAATGCGACGGTATGTAGATCGCGGTATGCTCATAGTTAATTTGGCCAAAAAGACGGCTTTTGCGTGGTTCCGCCCTGCAAGGTACAATCGGTACAGCCGGGCTCGTTGGCGTACCAGCCGAAAAGGGGCCCCGTCGGCCCGAAATTCTGGTATAGCGGGTTAAGACCCTCGGCGCCAAAATAGAAATAGATGGAGTCGGGGTCATTGGGAATGATCCTGTCCGGGTCTCCGCACCGGTTTAAATAGATCCAGTTTGACAACTGCTGGTTGCTGATAAAGATGCGCTGCTGCTGTACTGTGCCTGCCTGAACAAAGCCGATCACCTGTTCGTCGGGATTCGTGAGGCTGTGGATATTTCCCCCGGGCTGCGACGGCAGGGCGTCAAATATAGATCCGAGGGACTGGTTGTTCTGCGCCATTTGCTGCAGGAAATAATATCCGCTGTCACTCAGCGCATTTTGCGTGACGAGGATGCTGTACTCCACCGATAGCGGCTGGCTGTTAAGCGGGATGGTCAGAAGCGGGTATTCATATATCTCGTCCTGGGCCAGCTTAGCAGAGGACCCCACGATGATATTGGTGACCTTTTCATCCTTCCAGCACGTGTATACATCCTGCGCCGGCGTCCGAAGTGCAATGGAATTGGTGGACGGGACGTAAATGAAGCCGGTCGCTTCCGCCGAATGGTACTCATAGGTTTGATCGAAACGCCACTGATAATACCGGGTAGAATTGGCGGGGTCGTGTGTATTGACATAGATGGTAACACCGTTGGAGTTGTAGACCCAATTTACGCTGTCGATCGGCGGTGTCGGTTTGTAGGGAACGAAATCGGAGAGATAGGATTCCCCACCGGGGAGGCCAATGCGGAGCCGGTATCTGACGGCCGTGCTCAAAGGCATCGAATTTATCCCGTATTGGCCGCCCCCCAGCTCCGACAAGGGATAGGTGGAGCCGTCGCTTCCTTCCACCTGCACGCTGGCGCCTGTAACCACCGGGATCGTCGAGTCTCCGGGCAGCGGAATCGTCCGCGTCAGGGAATATTGGGTAGCCCCGTTACCGGAGATATAACCGTCGACGACCAGGTAGCCGGTGGCCGGTGATTTATAGGGGCTGACATAACGCTGGACGCAATAAGGAAATAGCATACATGGTATAGTAATAACAAAGAATAGTTGCAGGATGCGAATAGTGGATGTCATCAGAATCGGATATTAAAGTTGACAAAGGGTATGGCGCTACCGAAAATGGAGAGTTTGTATCCATTGACCAATCCGTTCTCCGATACGTAATAGACCGAATAGGGGTTGTGGCGGCCGGTCAGGTTGTAGACCCCGACGGTCCATGAGTTATGCGTCTTCTGATGCACCTTGTGGTTGCCGTCTATGTTCATGGAGAAGTCGGCGCGGAAATAGTCCGGGATCCGGTAGGCATTTCTGTCCGCATACAGGGTCCGCAATGAGCCGGCATAATAATACACGCCAATGGGCAGCGTGATAGGCCGGCCGGTGCTGTAAGTAGCATTGGCCGAAATGCTGAACCGGTGGTTGAGCCGGTAATTGGCGACTACTACTGCATCGTTGGGCTTATCATAGTCAGCCGGATACCAGTGGCCATTGTTGATCAGGGGGCCTTCGTTAGGATTGTTTTGCTGCAGCAGGATCCGCGAATACGTATAGCTCACCCAGCCATTCAATTTACCCGTCGTCTTTTTTATCAGCAGTTCTACCCCATAGGCTTTGCCATGCGTCTCCAGGACATCCGTTTCAATGTGGTGATTCATGATGAGTTGCGCCCCGCTTTTATAGTCGAGGTAATCCTGGATCCGCTTGTAATAGACTTCTATCGATGTCTCGATGGTGTTCGACTTGAAATTCCGGTAGGCGCCAAGGGAGAACTGATCGCCATACTGGGGCTTTATGTTCGGATCACTGAGTTTCCAGATATCGGTCGGCGCCATCGCGGTAGTATTCGAGAGCATGTTGATGTACTGTCTTGCCGTATTGTAGCCCGCCTTCAGCGAGAAGTTCTCGGTCAGGATATACCGCAGCGACAGACGGTATTCCGGCCCGCCATAAGTCTTGATGATGGAGCCGGACGAATAGGGCGTGGTACCCGTTTGGGTCTGAACGGTCAGCGGCAGCCCAGGCGCATAGTTATTCACGATACTTGGACCAAGGGAGTTGAAAACAGACCAACGGAGGCCCGCATCCACTGACAGCTCGTTCGTCACCGTGTAGTGGTCGCTCAGATATAGGGCGCTCTCCTGGGCCTGCTCCGCCTGCAGGGTATCGGGGACGACCAGTGACTTGCTGCCGACCGGCGTATAGGCCCCCGGATGAAGCTTATAACGCAGGGTATTCAATCCGAACTCGATCGTATGGCTGGAGCTAAGGTAATAGTTGAAATTCGCGCGGAAATAGGCCTGGTTGATGTTAAAGCCGAGGTTATAGGCGTTGACGGGGTTCTGGGTGCTGGTGATGGAATACTGGTAACGGTCATAACCCGCGGAGACCACGCTGTTCCATTTGTTGCTGAAGATATGTTTCCACTTCAGGTTAACATTGCGGTTCCCGTAACCGTAGGTGGTATCGTTGTTGAGGTTGAAATGGTCCTCACTCAGGTAGCCGGTCAGGTAGAGGTTGTTCCGTTTGTTGATCTCGTGGCTGATCGTGAGGTTGACGTCATAGAAGGAAGCACGGCTATTCTTGTATTGGGAGGGAAGGTCCTGCAAAAGCCAGTCGGCATAGGTCGTCCTGCCTCCAAGGATAAAACTGGTCTTATCTTTTACGATCGGCCCTTCGATATTCAGCCGGCTGGTAAGCAGCCCGATTCCCGCCGAGCCGGTGAAGTTGCGCTTGTTGCCATCCCGGCCGTTGATGTCGAGCACAGAAGAAAGACGGCCGCCATAACGGGCGGGCATACTGCTCTTGAAAAGCTCTACATCCTTGACCACTTCCGGGTTGAAAGTGGAGAAAAAACCGAAGAAATGCGCCGAATTATAGATCGTGGCATCGTTGAACAATACCAGGTTCTGATCGGCGGAACCGCCCCGGACATTTAGCCCGGTGCTCGATTCTCCCACGGTCTGGACACCCGGCAGCATCGTTACGACCCGCAGGACATCGGCTTCGCCAAATACGACGGGCACCTGCTTGATGGTCCTGATATCGATCTTCTGGACGCCCATCGCCGTACCTTTAATATTACTGGCCTTCTCTGCGGAAACGATGACCTTCTTAAGGGTCATGACCTGGGTGTGCAGCTCGATATTCATCTTGCCGTCTCCATAGACCATGATGAGCCGCCGCGTATCGCGCATTCCGATGCTTTGAATATTCAGGACGTGCCTGCCGCGGGGAAGGGAAATGGAATAGTAGCCATATTGATCGGAAGAAACCCCGATCCGCGGATTTTCGACATAGATCGACGCTCCCACGATCGGCTCGCCCGTCGCCGCGTCCAGCGCATAGCCGGCGAGGTTAACCTTGCCGGGAAGGTTACCGTTGGCTTTGTCGCCGATCACATATAACTTATTCTCCACGGTAGCGACGGCCGTCTTCCCGACCTCTTCCAGGTAGTCATGAACGGTTTCGCCAACCCTGTTCGAGTCGGCCTTGTCAAAAAAACCGGGCGGCAAGCCGGTATTGATTGCCTCGCCTTTGCCCAAAAAGACATGATGAAAACGGTCCACCGAGAAGTTGATCCCCGTGCCGGAAAAGGCGGAGCGGAGCACATAGGATAGCGGCTGCGCCTGCACCTTGACATCGATGCGGGTGGTATCAAAGTCTGCGGTATCATAGAAGAAGCGGTAACCGGTCTGCCGCTCCAGCGCCTGCAAAAAGTCGGTGTATGATGCCTGATGCAGGTCGAGGGTTATGGCAACATCACGGGTCCCCTGGGCGGGGCAACGGGCGACTGCCAGACAAAAACAACCAATCGCAAATAAAGTATACCGGAGTTTGACATTCATCGCAAAGGTAATTAATGATTTTGGCCGTCGTACCAGGCCACGACCAGCTGCAGCAACTGCTCCTTGTCCTTATGCCATTTAAGCTTGCTTCTCCGGATGAGCCGCTTTATATCAGACCGCCGGTCTTTCAAGAGGTCGTATAAGGCCTCCCTGGTATTGACCGCATGGTATCCGTCGCCTTTCTTCACGTAATAGTCGCTATTACCGTCGATGAACAGCCGGACATTGTCGGAAGAGATCACGATGTTCTCATGCAGGAATTTTCGCTCCCGCTTCAGCAAAGCGAGGCGACCCCTGTAGATCGGTTCGAAATAGGCGGTTCGCAGCCAGGAAGGGGCGAGACTGTCCCTGATCCGCACGAGCGTATGTCCATCCAGCGCAAAGCTGTCGACAATGTCCATATAAAGCGCGATCTTATAGATGTTGTAAGGGTCGAGAACGACAAGCTGATCTTTGACGAGGTCATACAACATCCGGACATGGTCATACGCCACGCCGCCGTACCAGACCGATCCATAGCGGATACTATCCGGCCCGAAAAAGGGCTGACCCTTTTGAACGGTATAGTCGTAATCGATGTACTGGATGCCGCGGTACAGCCCCACTTCCGGCGCGACATACGAATGATATTGACGGAGTGCAATAGCGTAGGCTGAATCGGACACCGGACTATCATTGAGGGAAGATTGGCCTTCAGACCTCGCGGCTGTCAGGGCGGATATAATCAGGAAGGGCCAAAGTCGGGCGCAGGGCAGTCGCATCACAGTTTAGTTTGGAATGGAATTTAAGCCGGTGACGGAATGCCGTCAATTTAACTAAAAGTACGGGAATTGTTCATTAAAATTGGATTAGAGCTACCTTTATTCGGTGAATAAAGATCATCAATACCGAATTACCGTGACCTGGACAGGCAACCGGGGACACGGCACTGCCAGCTATACGGCGTATAGCCGCGATCACATCATCCTTACAGCAGGCAAACCCGAAATTGCGGCGACTTCGGACACGGCGTTCCGGGGCTCGCCCGGGCGATACAATCCGGAAGAGCTTTTAGTATCCTCGCTTTCGTCCTGCCATATGCTGTGGTATTTGCACCTCTGTGCCGTCAATGACATCGTGGTGACCGAATATGAGGACGAGGCAACCGGCATCATGGCCGAGACGGAGGATGGCAGCGGGTATTTCAGGGAAGTTACGCTGTTCCCTGTCGTCACCATAACGGATGCTGCGCGCATTCCCAGGGCAATGGAGCTGCACCGGGAAGCGGCAAAGAAATGTTTTATTGCCAATTCCGTGAATTTCCCGGTCCGGCATGAACCCAAATGCCGTGTAGGAAAAAGTTCCTAGAATTTATTTCGCAGTATTTTTGATCCATGAAAAAACATCGTTGGTTTTTCCTCTGGATCGTTGCGATCGGTCAAGTGCACGCGCAGACGGCCTTCACCGTCATCCCGCTGGGAGTCAAAGGCGGGCTCGATGAGAGTAACCTGTCCTGCTATCTGGTCGCCGCAAGCGGCACCCGTGATTATATTGCTCTGGATGCAGGCACGCCGTATTCGGGCATCAAAAAAGCGATAGGGAACGGATTTATCCCCGGCCCGGAGAGACAGGTGCTACGACAAAACATCAAAGCCTACTTCATCTCACATCCCCACCTCGACCATGTCGCCGGCCTGATCATCAATTCGCCGGACGACAGTTCCAAAACGATTTACGGGCTTCCCTCCTGCCTCTCCGTATTGCAAAGCAACTACTTTAGCTGGAAGAGCTGGGCCAATTTCGGGGACGAAGGGGAGAAGCCGTTATTAAAGAAATATCATTACGCGCCCATGACGGCCGGGATGGCGACACCGATCGCCGGTACGGCGTTTATCGTGACAGCGATGCCCCTTAGTCATGGCAATCCATATGAAAGCACCGCCTTCCTGGTAAGGAGCGGCGATGCCTATTTGCTTTATCTGGGCGATACAGGACCTGATTCCGTCGAGCGGTCGGACAAGCTGCATATGCTATGGCAGGTGGTAGCCCCTTTGCTGGCGACGGGTCAGCTCAAGTCGATTTTTATCGAGGTATCGTTTCCTTCGGAAGTACCGGACAAAAGCTTGTTCGGGCATCTGACACCACATTGGCTGATGTCGGAAATACAAAATCTCGAAAGGCTTGCGGGTGCTGGGACGCTCAAGAATTTCCCGGTCGTCATCACGCACATCAAACCGGCCGGCGACCAGGAAACGATCATCCGAAACGAATTGGCCGCCGACAATCCCTTGGGGCTCCGGCTGATTTTTCCAGAGCAGGGGAAAGAAATGGATTTTTGAACTTATTCCGAACGCAGATTCCGCACGGGATTAGCCACTGCGGCCTTTACAGCCTGAAAGCTCACCGTCAGCACCGCAATAGCAACCGCCAGGGCCCCCGAGAGGGCGAACGCCGTCCAGCCGATCGTGATGCGGTAGGTATAGTCAGCCAGCCAGCGATCCATGGCATACCAGGCGACCGGCGCAGCTATCGCAAAGGCAATCAGCACCAGCCGGATGAAGTCGACCGACAGTAGCCGGGCGATCCCCGAAACCGAAGCCCCTAGTACCTTTCGTACGCCGATCTCCTTGATACGGCTTTCCGCGACAAATGCCGACAAGCCAAAGAGACCCAGACAGGAGATGAAGATCGCCAGCGCAGCAAAGAGACCCGCCATGGTCCTGGTCCGTTGCGCATCCTCGAATTTCCGGGCGTATTCCTGGTCGACGAAGTGAAAATCGAACGGATAGGCGGGGTTGTAACGTTTGAAGATAGCCGCCGAATTTTCGAGGCAGGCGGCTGTCGATTGGGCAGGGTTGAACCGGATATGCATGGTCGTAAAGACCGCTGAGCCCGGGCCAAGGATCATTGCCGGGGGGACTGCACCATACGGCGTCCCGGACACATAGTCCTTCACTACGCCAACCACATGCCACCGTTTGTTCTCATATGGGTTATAAATGATCTGTCCGATCGGATCGCGGAAGCCCATCCATTTCACTGCCGTCTCATTCAGCAGAACGGCGAAGCTGTCCGTAGGGTACCGGTAGATATCGATATCCCGGCCGGTTACGAGGTGCATTCGGGCGGTTCGGACCAGATCCGCGTCACTGGAGAATATCCCGATGCCGGTCGTCGTGTCGTGCGGAGGTTCGCCCGGCCAGCGATAGCCCCAGGTGGTCGAGCCGCCCGACGACATGTTTCCCCAGTTCTTGCTAACGGCTACGGCCACCCCCGATTGAAGGAGCTCCTGACGGATCAACCGATAGTTCTTTTCGATTTCGCCTTCGAAGTCCACGTAAAGGAGATTGTTGCGCGAATAGCCGGTATCCCGGTCCTGAGCGAATTGCAGCTGCTCGCGGACGATCAGCGTCGAGATGATCAGCACGATCGCGAACGTGAACTGAAGCACCACTAATACCTTGCGCGGAGATAGCGTCGCCCGGTTGCCGCGGAACTCCTTCCGGAAGATGCCCACGGGACTAAAGGCGGAAAGATAAAAAGCGGGATAACTTCCGGCCAGCAGGCTGGTGAAGAGAAGAAAGGCAACGGTGCTCAGCCAGAAGCCCGGGGAATCATAGGGTATGGAAAGTGACGAACCGACAAGGCGGCTGAAGGCGGGTAGCGACAGCTGAACCAGCGCCATTGCCAGCACACCCGAGATAACCACAGTCAGCAGGGATTCGGCCATGAATTGGCCGATAAGCAGGCCCCGGCCTGCACCGGCGACTTTCCGGATACCCACTTCCTTTGCACGCTTCTCGCTCCTTGCGGTGCTGAGGTTCATGAAATTGATACAAGCGATCAGCAGGATAAAGGCCGCGATGAGGGCAAAGACCTTTACCGTATCGATCAGCCCGCCGACCGGCACACCATTGTCGAAGGTGGACCAGAGGTGCCATTTGTTCAGCGGGTAAAGGAAGTGAAGCCAAAGGTCATTGCGCCCGGCATTGGCGCGGGTAAAACCGGCTATCTTGGCGTTGAAAGCCGTCAGATCGGTCTGCGGGCGCAGCAGCAAAAAAGTATAGCAGTTATTACTGACCCAGTCATCGTTGTTCCAGCCCAGCTTTTTCAGGTAGGACCAGGGAAGAAGATATTCAAAATTGAATTCGGTGTTGGCCGGCAGGTCTCTCAGTACTCCCGTGACTTTGAACTGATCCGCGCTGTCAAGGCGGATGGTCTTTCCGATCACGTCGGTCGATCCAAACAGCTTTCGCGCCAGTTTCTCGGTGAGGACGATGGAATTGGCAGATCTAAGCGGCTCGGCTTTCTCCCCTGCGATAAGCGGAAAACTAAAGATGCGGAGAAAATCAGGGTCGACAAATTCGCCACTTAGCCGGGTGAAACTTTTTTCGCCGGCGGTAAATAGAAAATGGTCGACATCGGCCAATCGGGCAACAGACTCCACCTCCGGGAACCGCTGTTTCATGGCCGGCCCCAGCGGCTGTGAAACTACCCCGATGGAAGCATGTTTCTCGCCGGGGATATCGGTCTTGGCGTAAACCTGGTATATCCGGTCCTTGTTGGCATGAAAGCGGTCATAACTGATCTCATGGAACAACCAAAGCAGGATCAGCGCCGCGCCCGCCATCCCCACGATGAGGCCGGAAACATTGATGACGGAGAAACTTCCCCCTCGCGTCAGGCTGCGCCACGCAGTTTTGAAATAATTGCTTAGCATGGTGAGTGGATTAGGTGCACGACAAACACCCCACCAAAGGATTGCCAAAGTATAAATCAATGATGGGCAATGGATTAACAGACCAAATCGGTAGGGAAACGTACGGTGCCGATACAAATCCTGTTCGGTAACGATACAGTGCCGCATCATGGCGACGGGGACCGGGATGTCCTCCGGGCTGTTAAAATACGCAACCTATTGGTTAAAATATGGGCAACCGCTCATCGAAATAGTTCGTTTTTTGTCACACGGGTCTACTAATTTTAAACAGATTAAACACTATATCCATTTATTAGTAAGCTAGCCATTGAAAGACTCTTAAAATATTTGTATATGACAGAAAGAAAAACAAGTTCAACTAATTACCGCAATCAGTCTTTCCTGGAAGAAAAATGCAGCCTCAACGAACTCCTCGATCTCGTAAGCAAAAGATGGTTCAGCGACGTCTTGTTCTGTATCCAGGAAGGACACAATCGCTTCAAGCTGATCAAGGACGACCTGAAATATATCAGCGACACCATTCTGTCAGATCGGCTAAAGCTACTCGAAAGATATAACCTGATCAGCCGGATGGACTTTGACGAGATCCCGCCGAAAGTGGAATATTCGCTGACCGACAAGGGAGAAGAATTGACCGAACTGCTCGAAAAAATGTGCGAATTCAGCGACACCCTGATGGGAGAAGCGCTGGCCAGGAGATAGCGCTATTGCGATCTGTCGCCGGTTTGACAGGATAACTATTCCTACACCCGAAGGAAAGTCTTCTTCTTGTACAGGAAATAGAGAAAGCCCCACTTCACCGCCAGATAACAGATCACCATGGCGAGGTCGTTCCATGGATTGGAGATGATCTGTCCTACCCAGTGGAAAAGACCGTCGGTCGCATAGTTCCAGTTGATGACGTGACCCGAGATGTAGATCAGGATCGAGTTCATACCGATCACGACAAAGAAGAAGGCCCATTTACGATACCCCCGGACATCGATCACATAGTAGAAGAGTGCCAGCAGTAAAAGGCTTATCCCGCCGACATTCAACACAAACGAGCTCGTCCAGAGATTTTTATTGATCGGAAAGACAGTATTCCAGACCAGGGCTACCACAAGGCAAACAACGCCTGCCAGCGCCATACGCACCGCCTTTGCCGTGGGAGACCACGAAGTCTTTTTCAGGAAATTCCCGGTGAGTATGCCCAGGAGTGCTGTCCCGATGGCGGGGATGGTGGACATCAGCCCCTCCGGATCGTGCTGGTTGGTCCAGGAGCCGTCGGGGTTGCGGATGCCGACATAGAGGTGGCCCGGCAACACCGAGCGATCGACATAGGAGGCAAAATTTCCAGGCAGCGTCAGGTTGCCATGCGGATAGCCTGGCGCTGAAGTGAGCATCAGCAGCACCCAATAACCCACCAGCAGTGCCGCGAACCAGATGATCTGCGCCGTTTGTTTGGTATACAGGTAGATGATATTGGCAAACATATAGGCAAGGCCGATACGCCCCAGCACGCTCCCGAAGCGCACATCGACCAGGGGCCTTATCTTCAGCCCGTTGTTATATAAGATCCCCAGCAGGACGAGGACGAGACCCCGGCGAATGACCCGCAGCAGCAGCTTTTGACGCGGTGTTCCTTTCTCCAGTTCACGGCCAACCGAATATGGCGTGGCCACGCCCGCAATAAAAAGAAAGAGGGGAAAGATCAGATCATAGAAATGAAAACCATTCCAGGCCGGGTGCTCGAACTGATCGGAAAGCGCGCCCCAGAAGGAACTGTTCGGATAGATCTTGGCCATCGTGTGAAAGAGCTCTTCGCCGCCCATGATCCAGAACATATCAAAGCCGCGCAGGGCGTCAAGAGAATACAATCGTTGAGAGGTTGTCGGTGTTGTCGGTGGGTTCATATGGGACATGAATATATGAAATTTAACAAGCCTGCAACATTTTGTAGAAAAAATACCGCTGTGGCGCTGCGATATAGGTGGGGCAGGCGTGGCAGGGTTCTTGAATCAACTAAGATGAAATTTTTCATTCACGTAAACTGAAAGATTATGAAAAAGATCATTATGGGACTTTGTCTCCTTTCCGCAACTGCCCTGGTGTGCGCTTCTGCTCACGCCATGGATGAAGTGAGGGTGCCGGTGAAGGTCAGGGCTGAATTTCGCCATGAATACAAACATGTGTCGAATGTCAGCTGGATGTACAAGGACGGCCGGTATGATGTCAATTTCCGGAAGGACGAAAAGACGGATATGATGGCTCGCTATGACGGGACAGGCCACCGGATCGACACGCGCGAGACCATCGCGCAAAGCGCCATGCCGGTCAAAGCCGTGGGACATCTCGAGGAAAAGTATGGCAGAAATTATACGCACGCGTACACCATGATCCATCGGCCCTGGAAGCGGGATTTGTATATGGTCAAGGTAAAGGACGGGGCAAAGAATTTTCCCGTGTATGTTGATAAGAACGGACACGAGCATGACTATGCGAGCCGGTAAGCATGAAGGCAAGCGCGGAAGGAGGTGATCCGAATGGGTCGCCTCTTTTTTTTGTCCCGTCGGACCCCCGAAACCTGGCCGGAAAAATTTTTTTTGCCAGGTCAAAAAACCCCCGTAGTTTTGCTAACGGTGTTACAAAATGTAACACAATTATAAAATGGGGATAACAGACCGCAAGCAACGCCAGAAAGAGGAAGTCCGGGCCAGCATCCTGGAGACGGCCTGGGAAATGATCGTCACCGAAGGGTGGCAGTCCTTTTCCATCCGCAAGGTCGCCGATGCGATCGAATATAGCGTGCCGGTTATCTACAGTCATTTTGAAAATAAAGATGCTATATTGCTGGAATTCAATAGAAAAGGATTTCAGTTGCTTGCCGAAGCCTTGGCGGCGGCCAAGGCGGGGAAGAAAATGCCGGCCGATCAGCTCCGGGCGATGGGCCGGGCCTACTGGGATTTTGCCTTTGCCAACAAGGAGTATTACCAGCTTATGTTCGGGCTGGGTATTCCCACCTGTGACATAGCGAGCCGGATCCCGGCGCTGGCTGATTTAAAGAAGATAATTACTGACAGTGTGGTAGCCATGGTCGGGCCGGGTAAACAGCCGAGCTTTGACCCGTGGCTTAAACATCAATCTTTCCTCTCCATGCTTCATGGGTTAGTCTCTATCAACATGGTATCCCCCGGCGGAATGGAAAGTGCCTTGAAAGTACTTGACGACGTCATGTGCAGTTTTATCCGCGGAATTGAGGCAGCGGAGGCCATGCGGAACGACTAATACAAATCTGATAACATTAATAAATTGAATATGAGCGTTTTAGAATCACTTAACTGGAGATATGCCACCAAGCGGATGACCGGGGAGAAGGTCCCGCAACAAAAAATAGAATCAATCCTGGAAGCGGCGCGGCTTGCGCCAACCTCCAGCGGGCTGCAGCCGTTCACTATCCTGTCGATCAGCGACCGCGAGTTGCTTGGAAAGATCAGGCCGATCGCTCACAACCAGCCGCAGATCACTGAAGCATCGCATTTGCTGGTCTTTGCCGCCTGGGACGATGTGACCCCCGAAAAAATCGATAAGGTTTTTGAACAGATCATCCGGGAAAGAAAGCTCCCTGCCGATTCCCTGGATAACTACAAGAATTCGCTCAAGGCCCGTTTCGGGTCGCTGAGCCGGGAAGAACGGTACCAGTCCGCCGCCCGTCAGGCCTATATCGCGTTTGGCGTTGCCATCGTGGCTGCCGCCGAGCAAAAAGTGGATGCCACCCCAATGGAAGGTTTTAAGCCCGCCGAATTGGATGAGTTGCTGGGTTTGCGGGAAAAAGGGCTTCGGAGCGTGACGCTGCTCGCCCTCGGATATCGGGATGCCGCCAATGACGCGCTGGCCAGTCAGAAAAAAGTCCGTCGTCCCATCGGAGAACTGGTAATCGAATTATAGTTTTGCCACACTAACAAATAAAACACAAACATCATGAAGAAGATCATTGCCATTTCCGCAGCCTTTTTATTGTTCGCGACCGCCGGTTTCGCGCAGGATTGGACCTGGGATAAGGCGCACTCCCAGCTGAATTTCGGGATCACGCACATGGGAATTAACGAGATTGACGGGACCTTCAGTACGGCGGATGCAAAAATGAGCGCTTCCAAGGAAGACCTGACCGACGCTCAGATCACGCTCACCGCCGAAGTCGGCAGCATCAACACCGGCAACGAGCAACGCAACAATCACCTGAAAAGCGACGCCTTTTTCGATGCAACCAAATATGGTACACTGACGTTCACCAGTACTTCCTTTACAAAAGTAGACGGGAAGAACTACAAGCTGGAAGGCAACCTCACGTTGCATGGCGTGACCAAACCCGTTACCCTGAACGTCACCTTTAACGGCACGGTCACCAATCCGATGAACCATAAGACCAGCGCTGGTTTCAAGGTTACAGGGACCATCAAACGCACAGATTTCGGCATCGGCGCCGGCTTCCCCACCAATATGCTCAGTGATGACGTCATGCTGAACGCCAACGTGGAATTCGTTAAAAGCTAATCCAACATGAACAAGCTATTCTATCCCGTTGCCGCCGCTCTTATCCTGGCCGGGAGTGCTTTTACTTTCTTTGCGCCGCAAAACTGGAAGATTGCGGATGGTTATTCGATCACATGGTCAGTTGTCGGCTCCGAAGCGGGTGGGATATTCAAAACGTTCACGGGCAGCCTCGTATTTGACGAGCAAAATCCCGCCACGGGTGTTTTTGACATGAAAGTGGACGCAGGTTCTGTCAACTCGGGGAACGGGCTTATGAACAAACATGCAAAGAGCGATGAATGGCTGGATGCGGCCAGGTTCCCGGTCATACATTTTGCCAGCCGTTCGATCAGCAAAACCGCCGGAGGCTACCAGGTGACAGGAGATCTGGATCTGCACGGCGTGAAAAAGCCGGTCACCATTCCTTTCACTTTTCAGAAAACGGCGCAAGGCGGGACGTTCGCCGGCAGCTTCACGGTCAGCCGCAACGATTACAAGATCGGCAAGCCCGGCGGCGATGTGGGCGAGCAGATCAAGGTCGACATCAGCGTGCCGGTGACAAAAAGTTAAATCCATCAGTATGTTCAGGAAATCGTTAACACTTGGAATTGTCTCGGGCCTGCTGGCCGGGATCGCGGGGATCGCCTATTCGAGGGTCTACTACCAGATCAACGAAAGTGATTTTTCCAAAGTGGTTTCGGCGGTAAAGATCGTTGCCGCAAGTTTATTCGGAGGTGTGCTGGCCGCCATCGGCTACACGCTGCTCAACAAATGGCTGAAGAATAATGGCGAGATCGTTTTCAATCTTTGCTTCACGCTTATCAGCTTCGCCAGCCTCCTGGCCCCGATCGCGGTGACGCTCCCGAAGACGATAGATACCCCGGAACTTTTTCCCGGCCTCGTGATCCCGATGCATTTCTTCCCCGCGCTGGGATGGTATACCTTAAAACCTATTTTTATCAAGAGCAAATAGTATCAAATAATCGGCATTTATCTCAGACTGGCTTTGATAAGAGGCCCGGCGCTTTCGCGCCGGGCCTCTGTTTTATTGGTGGCACAAGAATTTAGATAGATATTTGTATAACCTTCATATTATGAACAAAAGGGTAATGATACTCGATGATGACCTGGATATTCTACAGATCTGTACGATCGTGCTGAAGAAGAAAGGATTTGAGGTGTTCACCCTTAACAATTCCAGCCAGGTGGTGGAACAGGTTAAGTTCTTTCACCCCGACGTGATCCTTATGGACAACTGGATCCCCGGTCCCGGAGGTATCGAAGCCACCAGGACACTCAAAATGAACAGCGATACCCAGGATATTCCCGTCATCTTTTTTAGCGCAAACAGCAATGTCACGCAGCTTGCCCAGGAAGCCAAAGCAGACTATTTCCTGCAAAAGCCCTTCGATATCAGTGAGCTGGAAGCCATTGTCCAAACGGCCATCCGGCCGACGAAGGAAGCTGGACTTTGACCATGCCTATCAGCCAAGCTGTTCGAATAAAATTCTGAAAGAGGCTAATATTACGAATAAAATTCTTAGTTTTGGGATGAAAAAGTCTTTTATTCCAAACTAGCCTCCTATGTCCAGCACCTTCACCCCGGCCGTCGCACATCCCGCCGCCCCGCCCACCCGGCCGGCGCCGGCACGCACAGCCAGGATCGAATCCATCGATTTGCTGCGCGGTATCGTTATGATCATCATGGCCCTCGATCATGTCCGCGACTACTTCAACCGCAGCGCTTATTTATTCGATCCTACCGATCTGCAGCATGCAAGCCCGTGGCTCTTCCTCACGCGGTGGATCACCCACTTTTGCGCTCCTGTTTTCATGCTGCTTTCCGGCATGTCGGCGTGGTTGTATGGCCGAAAACACGGTTCCTCAGCCGCCTCCTTCTTCCTGCTCACGCGGGGCATCTGGCTGATCGTTGCCGAACTGGTTATCGTCACCCTTGGATGGACCTTCAATATTCACTACGGCATTTTTATTCTTCAGGTGATCTGGGCCTTTGGAATCAGCATGATCGTTCTGTCGGGGATGATCAAAGCCCGTCGCGGCCTGCAGCTGGCGATCGCCTTGCTGCTGATCTTCGGCCACGATCTGCTGGATGGGATCCACGTAGGCGGGACAGGATTTCCCGCCATCCTGTGGAGCTTCCTCCATGTACAGCAAGGATTCAGTCTCGGTCCTGTCAACTTCTTCGTAGGCTATCCTATCCTGCCCTGGATAGGCATCATCACCCTGGGATATTGGCTGGGGAATTTGTATCATCCCGATCGCGATCCTGCCAAAAGACGGCGGCTGCTCGGCAGGATAGGGTGGATTGCCATCGCCTTGTTCGTTGTCATTCGCGCCTTAGATGGTTATGGCGACCCAGCACACTGGTCCGTGCAACGCAATGTCGTCTACACCGTCCTGTCCTTTATCAATGTTTCCAAGTATCCGCCCTCCCTCCTGTACATCCTGATGACCATAGGGCCTGCCCTGCTTTTCCTGTCCGTTGCGGAGAAGCCGCTAAATGCGGCGACCCGGCCGCTGGCGGTGGTGGGCCGGGTACCGATGTTCTATTACCTCATTCATATTTATTTCCTGCACGCGCTCGCTGTTGCGGCAGCGGCCCTCTCCGGCTTCCCGCCCGATGCAATGGTCAACCTGAACAACTGGGTAACGGCTAATCCGCAGCTGAAGGGCTACGGATTCGGCCTTGGTGTCGTGTATACCGTATGGATAGGAACGGTTATCGTCCTGTACCCGCTCTGCCGGTGGTTCGACCGTTACAAACGCGGCCATGCCGCGCAACAGAAATGGTTGAGTTACCTGTAAGCAGGCTGCGGAATTGGGTCACCGTTGAGCCCAGTTCCGGATAAATCCGGGTATCGCCTCAGTCCCAAGGATGTGGTCGGGGATCATCCGTGTGAGCGCCTGCTGCGGCATATACGGCACTTCCGCCGTTGCCGGATCCTGTACGACTGTCATGCCGCCCGTTTCCCGCACATAATGCAGTCCTTCCACACCGTCCGCATTACCGCCGGAGAGGAGTACCGCCAGCAGGCCGGCGCCATACACGTCGGCCGCAGACCGGAAGCTCACATCGATGCTGGGACGGCTGAAATTCACCCGCTCGGAATAATCCAGCGAAAAGGTGCCGTCCAATTCCAGCAGGACGTGGTAGTCGGCGGGGCATAGATATACCATCCCGTTCAGCAGCGGGTCCTTTTCCTCCACTTCTTTGATCGGCAAACCCGTGCGGGAAAAGATCAGGTCTTCCAGCGTCGACTCGACGCCGACATTGCGGTGTAAGATCAACAGCACCGGCACGGGAAAATCCCTCACGCCCGCAAGGATATGGAGCATCACCTGCAAGCTGCCCGCGCTGCCGCCAATGGCGAGAAGTCTACCCGGCTTCATGTACCTTCCTCCAGATCTTTTCTTTGCCGATCTGCCGGTAGCGGTCGGCAATAGGTGAAAAACGAATGGATTCCTTTGAGCCCAGCGCAAGGTACCCGAAATTCTCCAGGCTGTAGTCGAAGAGCCGGAAGACGTTGGCCTGCAGATCGCGCTCGAAATAGATCAGTGTATTCCGGCACAGGATAAGCTGAAATTCATTAAAGGAAAAATCGGACACCAGGTTGTGCGTCGAGAAGATCATCTTCGCCGTCAGCGAAGAATCGAATTTTGCAAAGTGATAATTGGCCGTATAATAGGACGAGAAATCCCTTACTCCGCCGGACTGGATATAATTCTCCGAATATTTCTGCATCTGGCTGACCGGGAAGATCCCTTTCCGCGCTTTCTCAATGACCTGCGGGTTGATATCCGTGCCGTATAGGAGTGACTTATGCAGAAGACCGGCCTCTTTCAGCAAGATGGCCATCGAGTAGACCTCTTCACCGGTGGAACAGCCTGCATGCCAGATGCGGATGAAGGGATAGGTAGCCAGCACCGGGAGAATGGCGGTCCTCAACGTACGGTAAAAGGGCGGGTCACGCAGCATCTCGGTCACATTGACGGTGATCTCCTCCACAAAGCGCCGGAAATAGTTCGCATCCGTCTGCAAACGATAGCGGAACTCCGCAAAGCTTGGCAACTTATCCATGGCGAACAGGCGCTGGATCCGGCGAACCAGCGAAGCTCTCGAATATTCGGTAAAATCATACCCATACCCGGTATACAGGTCGTTCAGCAGCAGCTCGACATCTTCGAATCGTATGATTGGGCCATTTTGCATCCCTTACTTCTCGTATAGCCATATCCGTAATAAAGACAACAGCTGGTCGATATCCACCGGTTTGGATATGTAGTCGGAAGCCC
>Ga0206918_1043_pt1 | contig 27351 bp, 13 predicted proteins | sample Alteio_BWOrgHeat_69_FD_152950 | JGI IMG/M metagenome (GOLD analysis project Ga0206918, IMG submission 152950) | Enriched cells from forest soil in Barre Woods Harvard Forest LTER site, Petersham, Massachusetts, United States -... | ecosystem: Environmental > Terrestrial > Soil > Temperate forest >... | reverse complement strand
TACGCTGACTTCCAAATATAAATCCGAGTTCCTTGCCAACATGTCGCATGAATTGAGAACACCGCTCAACAGCTTGCAGATATTGGCGAATGAGCTAATATCCAATCATGACGGAAACCTGACTGAAAAAACAAATTGAGTTTGCACGTACCATCAATTCCTGCGGAGATGACCTCATTCAGCTGATCAATGACATCCTTGACCTTTCCAAAATTGAGTCGGGTTATATTTCCATCGACAGCACCTTCATCAACTTCGGAGGAATCAGCAAGTTTGTGGAAAGTACATTTAACCATATCTCGGAAGCCAAGCACCTGAAGTTTAATATAGAGCTGGATGAGCAGCGTCTCAATCAGATTCTGAAAAACCTGCTTTCCAATTCTTTCAAGTTTACAGAAAAAGGTCAGGTCAGCTTCAGGATTTACAAGGCCCCAAGGAATTGGAAAACACGTAACATTAATCTAGACACGGCAGAAACCGTCATCGCTTTCGAGATTACGGACACCGGTATCGGTATCTCCAAGGAAAAACAGAATATCATCTTCGAAGCCTTTCAGCAGGCCGAAGGCTCCACGAGCCGTAAATACGGAGGAACAGGCCTTGGATTATCTATCAGCCGCGGTCTTTCCGATTTGCTTGGAGGAACGATAGAGCTGGAAAGCGAAGTGGATCAGGGCAGCAAGTTCACTTTGTTCCTTCCATTGAAATTCTCCGTTCCTTCGGAAAGCAAACAAGTGGATTCAGAAGAAGAGCAGCCTGCTTCCAAGAGCACCTTGAAATCCACCCCTTCTTCTGCCTTTCGCAAAACCGATATCGAATTGTTTTTTGTCGATGAGGTAGGGGATGACCGTACCGATATTAAACTGGACGACAAGGTGGTACTCATCGTAGAAGATAACCTCACCTTCGCCCGCCTGCTACTTGACAAGGCACATCAGAATGGAATCAAGGCTGTAGTCACCACCAAAGGAAATGACGTGCTGGACTTCATTAATCAATTCCACCCCGATGCCATCACCATGGATATTAATATGCCTGATACCAGCGGATGGAAAGTGCTGGATAGACTCAAAACCGATTTCTACCTAAGGCACATACCTGTTTATGTGATATCAGGGGAAGATGACAGGAACAATGGACTCAAACGTGGTGCACGCAACTTTTTAGTCAAACCGGTCAAAGAAGAAACCCTCAAGAATCTGTTTGATGACATACATGATTTCGGGAACAAAAGGGTTAAAAACCTCCTGATCATTGACGACAATGAATACGAACGAAACGAAATCGTTAAAGCGATAGAAGGTAATGATACACAAATCACCATTGCCCGAAACATCAAAGAGGCCATCACCCTCATCCGTGACGAAACATTCGACTGTATCATTCTCGATCTGGTGCTTCCCGACGGAGACGGACTGGATGTAATCACAGAGCTGGAGAATGATCAGAACGAACCCAAGACGGCTCTAATTGTTTATTCGGCTAAAGACATCAGTAAGAAAGAGCGTACTCGGCTGAACCGTTTCGCAAACCGCATCATCTTAAAAAGTGCCTATTCCCTTGATCAGTTGGTGGATCAGACAGCTTTGTTCCTGCACCGTGTCCACAAAGACCTGCCTCCAGATATGAAAAGCAGGATCGAGTCCTTCTACCTGCAGGAAGATGTGCTCAAAGGGAAAAAAGTGCTCCTGGTGGATGATGATGTACGTAATTTATTTGCACTCACCACAGCTCTTGAGCGTTTCGGATTGCTTGTACTGAGTGCCGAAAGCGGGCAGGAGGCAATACACATCCTGGATAAAACCAAGGACATCGATGTGGTGTTGATGGATATCATGATGCCGGAAATGGATGGATATGAAACGATGAAGCACATCCGGAAAATTCCGAAAAACAAAGACTTGACCATTATTGCTGTGACAGCTAAAGCAATGAAAGGAGACAGACAGAAATGCATTGAGTCCGGAGCTTCAGACTACATCACCAAACCGGTGAATGTAGGTCAACTGTCATCTCTGATGCGCGTATGGCTGAAATAAAGGAACTGGAACCCTGTCTAGCACAGGACTTGCGGACTATAAACTATAAGGAGATGAAGGCAGATACACCGGTGAAAATATTGCTCGTGGATGACAGGTCGGAGAACCTGCTTGCCCTGCAAGTGATTCTTTCCAATGAAAACTACGCGTGTGTGAAGGCCAGTTCAGGTAAGGAAGCGCTGAAAATGCTTCTCAGGGAACAGGGATTCGCACTCATACTGATGGATGTGCAGATGCCCGTCATGGATGGCTTCGAAACAGCCGACCTGATTCGTCAGAGTGAGCGGTTTAAACACCTCCCGATTATTTTCCTGACGGCTAACATGAATGCCCCGGAATACATCTTCAAAGGGTATCAGGCCGGAGCAGTGGACTATCTGATCAAACCATTTTCCCCGGAAATCCTGAGGGCGAAAGTTTCCGTTTTTGTCGACCTCTATAAAAAGAACCAGGAGCTGCTCCATAAGGAGGAACAGATGAAAATGCTGAATGCACAATTGCAGAAGCAATCTCACTATGTCCGCAGCCTGATTGAAGCCGGAACGGATCCGTTGATCACCATCAGCGAGGAAGGGGCCATTACCGACCTGAATGACGCCTTGACCCTCCTGACAGGCATCCCGCGGGAAAAACTTCTTGGCACTCCTTTCTTCGAGTATTTCACCAACCCCCATCGGGCGCGGGAGATGTATGAAGAAGTGTTTGCGAACGGATCAGTGGCCGAGACCTTGCTTACTTTGCGTGGTAAAGGTGGAAAGCGGATTGAAATGCTTTGTAACGGATCGGTTTACAGAGATGAGTGGGGAGTGGTCATCGGAGTCGTGATCAATGCACGTGAAAAGCACCTGTCGAAATATTCCCGTAGTCTGATTGAGGCCAGTCTGGATCCACTGGTGACCATTAACGCGGAAGGTAAAATCACCGATGTGAACGAAGCCACCGTAAATGTAACCGGCCATACCCGGGAGGAAATTAAAGGAAGTGATTTCTTCCATTATTTTACCGAAAGGGAAAAAGCGCAAGAGGTATATGAGGCGGTCTTCAACACTGGATTCGTAATCGATTATCCCCTTACGATCCGGCATAAACAGGGCAAGCTCACCGACGTACTCTTCAACGGATCGGTTTATAAAGACGACAGAGGAAATGTGTTGGGTGTTGTGATTATTGCAAGGGATATCACTGCCCGGAAGAAATTTGAACAGGACCTGATAGAAGCAAAGAGCCATGCCGAACAGGAACGGCAGGTGGCGGAGGCTGCCGTAAAGTCGAAACAACAGTTTCTGGCGAATATGAGCCATGAGATACGGACACCTATGAATTCGATCATCGGATTTACACGGGTACTCTTTAAAACAGACCTGAACTCCAAACAACGGGAATACCTGGATGCAATCAAGATTTCAGGTGATACACTTATTGTTCTCATCAACGATATCCTCGATTTGGCAAAGGTTGATGCAGGTAAGATGACTTTTGAGTACTTGCCGTTTAAACCGTCTGATTCCCTCGCCACAGTTGTACAGCTTTTTGAAACAAAGATCCGGGAAAGTAATCTGGAGCTGGAAAGTGAATTTGATCCGTCGGTTCCCGATGTGTTGGTTGGCGATCCGGTACGCTTACATCAAATTTTTCTGAATCTGGTGGGCAATGCAATCAAATTTACACCTTCTGGCAAAATAATGCTTGGTGCCCACCTCCTTGACCAGGATGCGGATTCGGCAACTGTTGAATTTTCCGTTGCCGACACCGGTATTGGCATTCCGGCGAATAAACAAGATACCATCTTTGATAATTTCCAGCAAGCCACAAGCGGAACAACCCGTTTGTACGGTGGCACCGGATTGGGATTGGCTATCGTGAAACAGCTGCTCGAAGCACAGGGTGGAACGATCCGGGTGAAAAGCGAGGTGGACAAAGGGTCAGTATTTAGTTTTGTGCTCACCTTCCGGAAGACTACTGAAAAGGCAAAAACAGAGAAAGAGGAAGTGACAGCACAGGATCTGGATACAGGGTTGAAAGGAGCCCGAATTCTTGTTGTCGAAGATGTCGCCTTGAATCAGCTGCTGGTAAAAACCTGGTTTGATGAAATGGGGGTTATCATGGATGAGGCGGAGAATGGAAAAATTGCCATAGAGAAAGTGAAGAAGAATTCGTATGACCTCATCCTGATGGATCTGCAGATGCCTGAAATGAATGGGTTTGAGGCAACAAGTTATATACGTTCAAAACTGAAATCGGATATACCCATTATCGCGCTCACAGCCGACGTCACTACAATGGATGTGGAAAAATGTAAAGCCATCGGGATGAACGATTATCTTTCTAAACCAATTGATGAAAAAGCCCTGTATAAAAAAATAGGAAAATTCCTTCATGAAGCAGGAATGCCCGCCCGCCAGGACTCTTCGGGCCGGGTAACAACTCCCACTGTTCAGGGTAATTGTGTCAACCTCAATTATCTGAGCGGTCTGACCAAAAACAATGCAGAGACCATTTCTAAAATTATTGAACTTTATCTTCAGGAAACACCTAGGTTACTCATGGAGATAAAGCAGGCTGTTGAAAGGAAAGATTGGGAAGCGCTTCGGATGGCATCGCATTCGTTGTTGCCTTCTTTCCGTACAATGGGAATGGATGTTGAATTGGAAGCAGAATTTAGGAAGATGGAAGCATACGCAGGAAGCCGTCTCTCCAAAGGAGAGGATAAAGGACAGGAACAAAAAAAACTGTTTTGGATGAAAGAACTGATTTCGAAAACGGAACATGTTTGTGAACGCGCCTATTCCGAATTAAGAGCACACCTCCTCATCATTCAATGATACGTTTCGTGCTTCAATGTTATTTACCCAATGCCCGCGAACTGCATTGCAGCCTGTAAGGCAGCTGTGGATTGCTGTTGTACAGCGTTAAATGCGGGTGCAGCAGCAGCCGGAGGATTCAAAATGCCTCCTGCACGTTGATTGTGATTGATCGGATCCCTCCAGTTTGGGAATCCTGGCCCGTAAGTGGGTCCTCCGGTCCATACTCTGCGGTGATCGCCACCGGTTTCTCTGACACTCATGGCGGAATGTGCAAATGGAGCTGCATCACCTGCACCTCCATGAACACCCATCACTTGTCCGCAATCAAAACAAGGTGTTTTTGTTCCCCCAACCCGTATCACCCTTTTCCATCCGGCTGCAGGGGCATTGGAGTCGTTAAATGCATTTTGCAGGATGTTCATTTCGCCGTGAATAGCACCAACAGCTCCCGTCTGACGAGGAACGGGCCGCGCGATAACGTTACTGGCTTTTGCAGCCCAGCGAAGTGTTATGTAAAGTGCCTCTTGCTGATCTTGTTGCGCGGCAGTGAGCACAGGAAGGGCTCCACCATAATGAGCTTGTATCTTCCGGTATTTAAAACGGATGTCGCTCATTGCCAGCTTGGCCACCTTGAGTAATTCTGCCTCTGCAGCCAGGCGTGCCGGATCTGCCTGAGTCATGCTGTTCATGGCCACATGACAGGTATCTCCTTTAATGACAACGGCTATATGAGGAGTATTTCGTACGTGATTAACTGTTGCACGCTGCTTGATGCTGTCGGCTATCCAGGTGAGTATTTCTGTTTTGAATTGCTCTACTTGAGTTGTCAGGCCTGCGCTTCGGGCAATGGGTGCTCCATGTTCGGCAATTTGCGTCCAGGGCGTTCCTTTACTCTCCGTTTGCCGGATGACTCCGGCCTGATTTACATAGGTGCGCAATTGATAAGGAGCTCCCACAAGTTTGCGCTGAACAGGTGCAGGTCCGGATATTCCTGCAGCCTTGTTGTCGGCCATGGCCTGATAAGCTTGCAACTGTTTTACCTGGGGGCTATGGGTGATTCCTTCTTGTAAAGCACGTACTCCTGCAGCTGCTGGTCTGTTGTCTGCAAACTGAAAGGGAGATTGTGTACCGCTCGAGTGTTTGGGTAAAGGACGGGTTACAGTCTGGCTTTTGGTTTCTGAAATGTTGTTAGCGGAAGTCTTCATGGATGACTGCTGGTGTTTTGAAATGGTCGCTCGAGGTATTGATTGAAAAGTTTACCGTTTGTCCCCAAGAGTTGAATTCATCAACAGCATAAATCAGCACACTTTTTTATATGAACAAATATAAAAAAAGGTGTGAAGTATCCAAAGCCATACTTAAGCAACAGGGGTTGGCAAAGAGCTGGTTTGGGAATTCCAATGCATTGAATAGTATCCTGGCACCTTCAAAGGAATTCGTTTACTCAATGTTAATTTTTTTGATTCCAGTTCTTCCAAACAAAAAGGGGAAGTACATCAATTCAACCGTTGCTGGGTTCAAGGAATAGCTACCGCTAAATCGGGGCTGAAGCGCTACTTCAAAGCGCCAGGTACCGGCAGGGAGGGTCTCGCAAAAAATGATCACTTTGTCTTTCAAATATTCCCTGTGGACTTCCGGACCGGTAAATGCTTGTTTCTTTTCCTGATAGCTGCATCCGGCGGGAATGGGAATTTCAATCATCACATAATCTCCTTTTTTACGGGCTGTGACTTCTGCGATGAAGTTGGCTGCTTTCCCAAACTCAAGCTCTGCTGCTGTTTTACCTCCTGTCTCAAACCGGGTGGTTACAGCGAACAAATCTTCTTTCTTAACCGGTGCCGAATTCCAGGCGCGGTGATAGAGTGAAAAATACACAGGAGCACTTCCTGTTTTTGATACGTTAAGTTGTGGAAAGGAAGACTGAAAACTGCCCGTATAAGGAAAGTGATCGATTGTTTGGTTGCTTGCGCCTGCCAGGGTAACTACAGTCTTTTCCTGGTTATTGGTGTAGGCGCTTATCCTGGATGGAAGTATGGCTTCCAGAATTGAGGCAGTCTCATAAGTGTTGCGAAAAACATTCCGGTCGCTGTGTTCCAGGAAATATTTCCGGATGCCTTCCAGTGTTTTGTCGTGTTCTCCTTGCTTTTCGAGGATGCGATAAGCAAGCAGGGTCAACTGGGTGCTGTTGTCAAACCACTCGATTCCTGCGGTGCCCCAATAGCACGCTCCCAGGGCAGTTTCTTTTTTGTCATCCAATAGTTTGCCAATGTCGACGGATACAGGAAGGCCTAATGCCTGCCGGATCTGAATGAGGGCGTAGCGGGACCAGGTACTCAGCGGGCTGCTTTTGCCGGCTTTGTCGAGGTAACGGGCTGCGTCAGGCAGGGCGTTGTTTTCTGAAAGTACACTCATTGCATAAACCAGTTCATCGCCTTGCAAACCGGGAAGTTCAAAAGTGAGTGCTGATAGTCCTTTTAAAAACGCCGGGCTGGGGCACCCTGCATGGACGGCTTTTCCCAATACATGAATTATATATGTGGTCATTGTCAGGTTATTGGAATGAGAGTCGTCCCACCAACCCCAGGAGCCTGTTTCATTTTGTGCTTTTTCCAGCTTGCGGAGGAGACGTTCCAGTTCCCGGTCACGCTGAAACGATTTCCCCTGCTTTTGAAAGATTACTTTTTCCATGAGCAAAGCATTTATCTTGGAGGCAATCTGCTCATTACAGAAATAAGGATAGTCGTTGATTGTTTTAAGTTTAGCCAGCAGCAGGTCCAAGTCGCTCCCCAGCACCGTCACCTCCATTTTACCGGTGGTGTCAATCGGCAGATGAATGAGGGTGTCCTGCGTGAGGTAATACATCGTTCCCGCAGCTTCTTCGCACCCTACGGGAAGTACAGGAAGTATGAGTTGCTCTCCGTCGCTATATCCGCCATCTGTTTGCAGCGTATATTCCAGTTTAAGGCTATCCGTTTTTGTGGGGATGACTACTTGTTTTTCTGTTCCTCCCTTGCTTAAGGTCTGGATCTTTTCCGGCAACAGCTTCCCATCTATACGGAAGGTGGTGTGAATTTTGATGTCTTCTTTTCCATAGTTCATGATTTTTCCTACAACAAAACTGGTATCACCTTGCAAAAGGAAACGGGGAGCAGCCATTTGGGCCACCAGGGGTTTGAATGATTTGCTAGATGCCACTGCCTTCCCACTTTGTTTGTCGGCTGTAACGGCTATCGCATAGGCATCCCAGCGTGTTAAATTTTCCGGAAAGGTTACTGAAAAATGAACCTTGCCGCTGGAATCACTCAGGAGATTGGGCTTCCAGTAAGCTCCGTCAGTAAAGTGCTTTCGGATAGTTATACTTCTTCCGCTTGCCGGGTCGGCAAGCGGAAGGCTGTAAGCAGTGGAGGTAATACCACTGATAGAGTCGTTTAACGCAGAAGACACCTCTTTCCAGGTCCCTCCTCTCACCTGGCCGGGCCACGCGAACACGACTACTTCTCCTAAATCAGGATCGGTTTCCAGTACTTTTGCATTGGCGAATTTGCCCAGCTGAACCCGAGAAAAGCCCCCGTCGTCTACTTCGTCGTAATTCCATCCGGCGGTGGTTGACCGAAACTTCCTTTTGGCAGTTACCGAACTGGCAAATATGGAGTTGTAATGGCTTTTGTAAAAAGAAGCTTTCTTGCGTCGATGAAACATCGAATACCCTCTATGGTATTCTTCCAATATGGAAGTGCCATTGACTTTGAATTCCGGCTGATCAGAAAATGTCTGCCAATTCTTTTCTCCCCGTGCAAAGGAATTAAATGTATGATCTATCTGAGGTGCTTCCGTTTTTTCGGGAATATATGCAATGTTGCTCGTGACCTGCCCTGAAAGGGTATCCTGGATAAGGCTGTAATTAGTTCCTTCAAACGCCTGGTTGCATATTGTGTGGTAAGAAGAATGGCTGGATTGGGTGTTCAGATGAATGTGAATTTCGGGAGAATAATTTTGAGTAACAATCAGGCCCCCAATCCAGGTACTTTGAATCAATGTGTCTCCCTGCACCAATAGTGTATATATTCCCGGCTCTCTGACTTCCGCCTCAAATTTCCCTGCCTTGTCTGATGTCATTGCTCCTAACCTTGTTCCCCGGTAGAAAACAGCGACGGTTATATCGCCCAAGGTCTTTGCTCCATCCAGTTGACCCGCTATATGCAGGGGATGAGATTGATAAGTCAGGGAATAGAGAGGACACTGTACAGAAGCTGGTGGGGTTTTATCTGAAAGGATAAAATTTGTTTCTGAAATCCGGTCGATATGCAAATTCCCGCCTCGCAGAATGATTGTCTTCTCAAAATAGTCTCCGTTTGCTTTTCGGAAGGTGCCTCTGTATGTGCCGGGCCGTATATTGTAAATCAGGTGGTCTTCACCGGCGTTGTAACTGTTAAACGGATGTACCCGGGCCTCGTTCGATCCGACGCGGTAGAGTTCCAGAGAAACCAGCGGTGTTTTGCCGGAATATGGGAAGAGGTATGTCGCCTGTGCAGTATCCGAAACGTTCTGTTCGTCAGGTACATCCCTGCGGCCATAGGCGTATGAATAATGCAGGTTGCTGGTATACATTTCTTTTTGGGTAAGGGCTATTTTGCCGGGAGTTTCCTCTTCTCCGTAGTAGGCACGCAGGCGTTTGCCGGAAAAGACCCAGGGGCGCGAAAGGACAGAGTCGTCGTTGAAGCTATAGGCTTTGCCTGGAATAAAAAGAAAGCTCCCTGTTTTTACTTTTGTCTTCGTATATACCTTATAGTATATGCTGTCTCCCGGGTGAAAGATTGCCGCTTCGTTTTCATGCAGCATCCGGATGGTGATTCCCTGGCGAAAAAAATTAATCCCTGAATAGCTTCCGGAAACCTGTCGGAATACAAACAGATTTTCGTTCAGTATTTTTTTCTCTTCCTTATTCAGTTTTGTACTCCGTTTAACGGCGAATATGCAAGCTGGGAACCTCTGTGCATTAAAGGATAGTTCCAGTTTACTGCCCTTCCTGAATTCCACCTGATCAAGATGAAACTCCTGCTCTGCGGTGCGAATGCAGACATGGTGCTTGCCTTCAGGAACAATAAAAGACCAGGGCTCTTTGTCCGCAAGTGTACTGGAAGTATTCATCGGATCTTTTACAAAAGCATAAAGGGGTTTTTCATCTACATAGATAAACAGGATCTTTAGGAATTCTCCGTGTGAAACAACAAAAGGAGCAAATTGGGCCTCGCTTGTTTGAAGGGGCATAAAGCGTTCATAGAATCCGCTTTCAGGAAAGAGAAAACGATAATAGGAGAGAGTATCCAGGTGCATTCTCTCAATCCAGGAGGTATTCAGACTTTCCTTTCTGTAGTATCCATTCATAAACGATTGGTAGAACACATATTCTTTTTTCTTCAGGGTTGTCGGTTTGTTGAAGTCGGGAACCTCGGGCTCGTTGCGGCTTCCGAACTGCGCGTTAATACAGTTGAGGGTGATATTCGCATCCTTCACAGGCTTATGGTCGAAGTCAGTCACTTTCACTGTAATTTCGCTGTGCTCTCCGGGAAAAATTTCCTTAGGCTGAGTCAGTTCAACGGATAAGGTTTTGTCTTTAGGCAAAAAGGTGTAACAGGTTGTAGGTGTATGGAGGCACCAGGGAGCGTGGATGAGTAGCTTGTACCCGGTCTTGCCAGGATCTTTCTGCGAATAGGTAAACTCACTGGACGTTCCTTTGGACAACAATTCTCCTTCCTTAGTCAGCTCCCAGTAGAAACGTATTTTCCGGGGGTTATCCACCCGAATGCAGATTGAATCGTGCGTGCGGTATCCGTTCACCGTGAGTTCAGATCCGGAGAAATAAACGGTTTTCCCTGTTGTACCTGTTTTTAGGTAACACTTGCTTGTCCCGACCGGAGGCAGGAATGAGTAAGGAAAGGTGATGTGTCTGGAAAAAAGGGAGTCGTTATCCTGTCCCAGGAAAGAGATCGTTCCTTCTGCGCTTGATTCTTTCCCTTTCACAAAATAGCGTACAAAAAGACAGGTGTCCTGGTCTTTCACAAGGATATCGTTTCCTTGAGGTTGTATCCCGAAGGCTGTGTTTTCGGTATGTAGTTCGCCGTTGCTGTTTTTAAAATAAACTGCGGCTTCGTAATTCACGCCGGAGGAGGAGAAGACAGACGGAGGAATACATACGCAGGTTTCACCGGAAGGATCAAGATTGATTTTTTTGTGGAATACCTGGTAGGGCAATTCTTCTGAATCGGCGGAGGGATGCAGGACTGCGCGTGGAAAGATGCTTATTTCAGCACTGGCATCGAAGAGGGGAAGTCCATTGAAATCCAGGCCAGAGAGGAGCACTGAGACAGTGTCTCCCGGAGCATATGTTGGTCGGGTTGTTTTGACGGTGTAGACGGTTTGGTTCAACTGGTAATCTTCCAAGTAGAAATTGCTGTATAAGATCCGGGAATAGTGATTTTCATTTCTTCCTTTTGTCCTGTAAAATTCAACATTGTATTCCTGATCCAGTTTCATGGAATCGCCTGCGACAAACGAATACACATAAGCTCCAGGGGTTACCGGACGAAGCGTTGTTTTGAGGATCAGGTCTTCCACATCGTCTCCGCCCCAGGACTCTTTTGGTATTCTCAGTTGCATGGTTTCAGTCAAGGGTTTTCCATCACGCAGGATAAGCGCTTTCAACTTGACGGTATCGCCTGTCCGGTATCGGGGTTTGCTGAAGGCGATATATCCCGAATATTTTTCCCTATTTTCCTTCGTCACCCGGTTCGTGTTTCCGGTGATATCCAACCAGATCGTTTCTCCTTCTGCTTCGATCTTCAGCTTGCCTGTTTTCACCCGCTTATTTAAGACATAGGTGGAAGATGATTCCTCGAATGCTAATGACGTGTTTCCAAAAGTGATGTTAGCTGTTTTTACAATTTCTCCGCTGTTTTTCCGGGAAACAGATACACGCAGGTCATGCCCATTGTTCAGGAGACGGGCATCGAGCAGGGACATCTGAATAAGTGTTTGTTCCAGTTGAGTAAACCTGGCCTTGACAACCAGGTAATAACCGGGAGGAGGAGTTTTGGAATAGTTTTGCAAGGAAGGAAAGGAGTCGTAGGGTACCGTGTAACAGGCCGGTTCGGGCTGGTCATCCGGATGTTCTTTCAGTTGAAAGGCCTGTACGGGAGTGAGGGAATACAAATAGATGAGCGGGGATTCCATGCCCGCAGATTGAGAAACGGCCTGAGTGAATCCTGTGAAAATAAAAACGAGGACTGCTATATATTTCATAGAAACAGATTGGTATGATAGAGGATAATTTGTCTACGCCTGTCAGTTATGACGTAAAAAGCGCCAATAGTTGCCTTTGAGCAGACAGATGACGGTAAATACCTGTAACGAATACGTCTGGTTCAGATGAAATTAGAGCTTTTTAACCAGTTGGCCAAAGCTAAATGAGCAATTCACAGTTCTGACTGAGTAGTTGGTGGGCCGGGCTTTGGGAAGGTTAATTATTCACAATTAATCGCTTTGTCGCACTCCCCATACTTGTTTTCAGAGTTAACAGATAAAGCCCCGAATGATCCATTTGGAAACACGTTTGTGTTGTGAAAGGTTTGGTTTCATAAACAACCTGACCCAATAAGTCGGTAACCAGCAAATCATCGATTGTACATGAACTGGAAACAAAGAATATACCTGTCCCGGGATTCGGTGATACGGTAATCTGCACTTTAGGCAACGAAAGGGATGTGATGCCGGCAGCTGATGGGATATATACTTTTCTTACACGTTGGTTATCGACGTCGGAAATATACAGGTCTCCGTTAGGGGCCACTTCGATGCCTCCGGGCCAATTGAGCTTGGCAGCTGTTGGAGGTCCCCCATCACCACCAAATGCCATGTTGGAATTGGGCGTTCCGGCAACGACATGGATTATCCCCGCAGTATCTACCATACGAATACAATTATTGTGTTCGTCTACGAGGTAAAAATTGCCTTGGTTGTCTACAGCCACATCATTGGTGAAGCTCAGGTCAGTTGCAGTAGCCACTCCGCCATCTCCATTAAACCCATTGTTGCCTGAGCCAGCTACGGTGTAAATAATTCCGGCGCTGTTTACTTTCCGGATTACGGAATTGTACCGGTCGGCAATATAGACGTTGCCTTTATTATCGGCTGCAACACCTGTAGGTGCAAACAGCTCAGCGGCAGTAGCTGCAGAACTGTCACCGGAATATCCTCCGGTGCCGTTTCCGGCAAGCGTCTTGATTTTTCCAAGGGTGTTCACTACTCGTATGCGGTTGTTGCCATAGTCAACAATATACATATTGCCTGCAGGGTCAAAGTCAAGATCTACCGGCCAGTTTAACCGGGCAGATGTGGCTGCTCCGCCATCCCCGCTGAAACCGGAAACTCCGGTGCCGGCAATGGTGCTGATGGTCCCTGATTTATTGACCTTCCTGATCCTGTTGTTTCCGGAATCAGCAATATAAACATTACCTGCTGTATCAACCGCTACTCCGTTGGGAGAATGAAGTGCCGCAGCAATCGCCGGTCCTCCGTCACCGCTAAAGGCAACAGTACCCGTACCGGCTATGGTAGTGATGATTCCGCTTGGATCTACCTTACGTATACGGTTATTGTCGGAATCGGCAATGTATAGATCACCCCCTTTGTCCAGAGCGGTATGTGTAGGTTGATATACACCTGCATGAATGGCCAGACTGTCGTCTCCGGAAAAGGTAAGTGTTCCGTTACCGGCTATGGTATTAATGATTTGTTGGCCTTTGGTGCCGGTTGCGCACATTAAAAGGACGAGCAAACACGCGTAGGTTGTTTTCATGGCTTTTGATTAGGAAGTGAGGTGATAAAGTAAAGGTATCAAACGCTTCCTGGAATCAACGACAATTCACATATATAATACGTTATTTCTGAAATAAAATAATTAGTTTTTCCTCTATGCAACCTTTGGCCAGAATTCCACATCTTGCATAAAGCACAAAAAAACCGTCTCCTGAACGGGAGACGGTTGCTAATTGAACGATTTAATTTATTGTTTTGGAACAGATCCGCAAACGCAGGAAATGCCGGTGTGGCAATATTGGGAAGGAGCGCATGCCGGCAAGGTTGGTGCTGCGCAAGTAGCAATTGTTTTCTGATCGCAAAAACAGGTGTTGTCTGAAACGCACTGGTCTGAAACGGCTCCTCCGATCAGGTGGTTCATTTGTGTTCTGTTAAGACCTGTAACCACGTCTTTTTTCAACTGCAGTTTTCCTGCCAGTTTTACTTTTTTCATGTTTGTGTTTTTTTAGTTAGTACTGAATTGTAGGGATCGAAAATAGATCCAACGGAAGGAGATTGAAAGCGGGACTTAGTAAAACAGGATCTTGACTGAGTAGTCGGGTTGATTTTATGAGTGGAGGGACCTAACTTATTTTTTGACACGGTTTAATTCTTCCTCTGCACTCTTTCTTCTCTCTTCCCGCTGATATTGTGACTTACCCAGTTTCCAGCTAAAGGTGATACGCACTCTGCGGGAGTCGTTGTAGTAAGTGCTGTGGTAATTTATATTCTGAAAGATTTCGGTATCTACCTGCCTGTCGCTCCAGAGGATGTCTGAAAAATTCAGTGAAAGTGTGCCACGGTTGTGAGCAAACCCTTTGCGGATGCCCAGGTCGATGGCGTAGTGTGGTGAATTGATGATAGCGCCATTCCGGTTAAGGGTATTGTAGTAGCCCGAGAGTTCAGCTCCCCAACCGTTTTTAAAACGGAAGTTGTTATTTATATTACAATACGCGGTAAACCCTGTGGTGCGGTAGGGTTTGCCTTGTAAGGTGCCGTAATAGTCGTCGTGAAAGCCGTTTACGGAAGTAAGGATGGTCCACCAGGAAGTTGGATGTAACGTGGCGCTGAGAAGTAAATTGTAAGCCTGGTAATGACTCAGGTTATTGGGACTGCGGTAGGAAACATGTGTTGTGTCATTCTGATGGATAGCATCGGAAATGACGTTGGTCATGATAAGATACCCGGCACTGACATTAAGAAAGTCTTTGTAGTTGTGAGAAATTTCAAAATTGTCACCAATCTGAGGCAGGAGGAGGGGATTTCCGGTGTTGTAGATATAGGGTCCCAAGTTGGAAGGGAATGGATTGAGCGAACCGTAATCGGGCCGATCGATGCGACGACTGTAAGAGAAATTGAACGTATGAGCGGAATCGAGCTTCCAGCTTAGAAAAGCCGATGGAAACAGTTTGGTGTAATTTCTGTTAACGATTGAACCGGTTAGGAGCTGCGTTCCTGTGCCTTGAGTAGTCTCTTCCCTCAGGCCGACTTGTCCTTCCACTTTCTTGCTGAATGTGTGGAAAAGACTGGCATAGGAGGAATAAATATTTTCCGTGTAAATGAAATGATTGGTCTTCGTCGTATCCGTCACATCCAACCCTTGCACGACATTCCAAAACTGGGCCGGGTTATCTGACCGGACTGTGCTTCCCTTAATGCCCGCCTCCAGCCGGTTGTTTTTTCCGAAGGGATGTACGTAATCCATTTTGATCGCTCCGATGCTTAACTGATTGGGGAGTTGGGATTTGAGGAAAGTTGGTGCTTGCTGATATGCCGGAGAGTCATAAGAATAGATTGTCTGATCCTGTTCAAGGACGGAGTTGTTGAAGGTGACGAAATCGGCATTGGCAGAAAACTCCCGACCCAGACTGTCGATTTTAAAAGTATAATTGAAGTTAGCAGTGAGCCGTGTTCCCTGCCAGATACTGGTACCTGTTTTACTCAGACTGGAATCGGGAAGCGGACGAGCATTATAAATGTCGGTATTACGGGTAACGGCCCTGGACTCATTTGCCAAAAAACCTTCGCAGACAAAACCCAGTGTCTGTCTCTTGTCGGGAAAGTAATCCATGCCCAGACGACCATTCTGGTATTTGCCATGATAAATATCGCTGAAGTGATTCGAAATGGTGCTTGGAGGAAAACCGACAGGCGAAAACACATTTACCTGATTGGAATAACTAGCATTTGCACCATCACCAAAATTATAGAATCCAAAAAAATTGAATCGTTTTGTACGGTAATTGGCTGTCATGTTGGCTCCTCCTCCGCTGTATTGGCTTTGTCGGAATGTGCCATTCACCTGGGCGTTGAAGCCTCTGTTTTTATCCTTTTTCAACACAATGTTGATGATGGCATTGCCGCTGGCATCGTATTTGGCGGAAGGATTGGTAATGAGTTCGATCTTTTCAATCTGGCTCGCATCCAGACTTTTCAGATAGGTGGCCACATCCGCAACCGACATGTATGTTGTCCTCCCGTCCATCATAATCAGCACACCGCTTTTGCCTCTGACCTGAATGGCATCCGAATTATCGACCATTATACCAGGGAGTTTTTTGAGTACCTCCAGGGCGTTGCTGCCAGAAGACAGGATGCTGTTTTCAATGTTGAAGACTGTCCTGTCAAGGTGATGCTCCATAAAAGGTTTCTCGGCAATGATCTCTACTCCTTTCAGCTGTTGAGCTGGTTGCAGAATCAGGGTGCCTGCATCATATTGTTGTCCCACATCCGTTATCCTGAAAACCGGAGTGTAATTTTTATTGCTACCGGCATAGGATGCTAAAACACGAAAATTTCCGATGGATTTGATTTCGAGCTGGAAGCGGCCGCTCGTATCGGCTGTTGTTCCGGTAACAAGACTTGAATCACCGGCTTTAATCAGAAGAATATTACAAAAGGGAATGGATTTATTCGCTGGATCGGCCACACGACCGTTTATCTGTGCTGCAGAAATAAGAGAGCAAAACAATAAGAGGACTAACAGGGTGGATTTTATCAAAGCAGAATAAAAGTACAAATTACTATAATGCCCAGGCATATCCAGTCTGTTTTTTACCCGAATTGCTTTGAAAATTGAAAGGGCGTTTCACCGGTTTTCTTTTTAAACATGCGGGTGAAGTAGGAGAGATCGAACATCCCCAATTCATTGGCAATATCTGAAACCGTATATCCGGGTTGCAGGAGCAGGCGTTTGGCCTCCAGAATGAGGCGGTCAGAAATAACTTCGGACGCAGTTTTGCCGATACAATTCTGACAAATCCTATTCAGGTGTTTTCCCGTCATGCTCATTTCAGATGCATAAGCAGCAGGGGACTTCATTTCTTTAAAACGAGTATCAACCAGCTGTTCAAATTCCCGGAATAGCTGGAGGTAACGGTTGGGAGCTGCTCCTTGGGTTTCAGACAACTCCAGCCTTCGGGCCAAATCAATGTAAATAAGATCTGTCAGACTGGTTAATCTTTCCTTATGAAGAAAAGCCATTTTAAGTGTGAATTCCTTATGTAATGCCGTGAACAAAAGAGTTGCAGGATGGGTCTTTATGTCCTGTCCGGCTTTGAGGTATAGGGCAGGAGACGTATATCCGGATCCATAAAAAGAAAAATCTCCGAGTTTCCTATGGGTAAAGCAGAGATCATAGAACGCGCGGGAATGAAAAAAAATAAAGCCGTCTGCATCAGGGGAAAGAACCCAGTTATGCATTTGTCCGGGCTTCAGGAAAAAGACAGCCCCTGGTTTCACCGGATATTTTTTAAAATCAATGTCATGGGTACCGCTGCCTTTGATGAACAGCATACAAACATAAAAATCGTGTTTATGAGGCACAAAGATGAAATGGTGTTTGTTTAGGTGTGCCTTCAGGGTATTACAATAAAAATCCGTTGCAGATTCTGTTTTGTGAAACGCATCAATCTGGTAAACCGGAATGTGTTTTGCCGCCATGGGTATAATTAAAAATGTCTGAATTGTGCTAAAAATGGAGTTTTTCTGTCGTGTCTGTTTGCCTGTTTAGTTGGACATTTACAAAGAGAAAAATGGAGAACATGACAAACATACTTTTAATTGCGTTAAAAGAAAAATGTCCTTTTTGCGGACATGGAGATATCTTTAAAAAAAGAGCCGGTTTGCACCTGCCTGAAATGCGCACACAATGCCCGGAATGCAGAAGAAACCTGGTAGGGGAACCGGGTTACTTTTTCGGAGCGATGTATGTCAGCTACGGAATTTCGGTTGCTTTGGGATTGGCGGAATTTATTTTGCTCCGGGTGATTGCAGGAGTGCAGGCTCCGGCGGCCATCTTGATCCCCATTGTGACGTCTATGGTATTGATTTCATTTAAAAACTTCAAATGGTCCCGCATCATCTGGTTAAAACTCTTTCCGCCGGGGGAGAATACTTATTTTGAGGAGAAGGCCGGCAGGAAAACTTCCTGAACTTGCTGGTTGGAGACTGAGCAAAGGAAAGGATCGTTGAAATCACTATCTTTACCTTTCAACTCACTTCAAACAAATGATTATGAAAAAACAACTACTCACGTTAATAGCTTTTATCACTACCGGTCTCGCTTTTGGCCAGGCTGTCAACAATGGAGGTTTTGAAAATTGGGACCTTACTACCTATGATGCCCTGCAATATTACAACAATTCAAATTTCAATAATTCGAACACGCAGCCTTTGAATTCTGTTAAGACAACGGATGCGTTTCACGGTTCTTTTGCGGTTCAGCTGACTACCATAGCCTTGGGAGCGCAAACTGCATTCGGTTTTGTAGCAAACGGGAACCCTGGTCCAAATGGAAGCGGAGGAACTCCTTATAGTCAGAGACCAACAGGAATCCGCTTATATTACAAGAGTACGATCGTTGGAACCGATTCCGCTATTGTTATAGCTCAGTTTCGTAAAGCGGGATCCACTATTGGCCTCTATCTATTTAAAATAGGAGCGACTAAGAGTTCCTACACGTTGTTTGCATCTCCTTTTGCTCCTGCTCTTCCAATGGCACCCGATACGGTTATTTTTTGGAGCTGCTTCCAGCAATGCGTTTGCCGGAACCGGGAACGTGGGTAACATGCTGCAGATAGATAGTGTGACCTTCACTGGTGTAACAGCTCAACCTGCAGCGATGAATGGAGATTTCGAAAACTGGACTTCCATGACCAACTATGCTTGTGACTTCTGGACTCTTGGCAGCCCTGCTATGGGTGCCAAGCGGACAACGGATGCACACTCAGGATCTTATGCTCTGGAGCTGACAACCTTTGCTGACCCCAGACAAGGTAACGCCCCAAACGCCGGTTTCGCAATCAGCGGAGGTCCTAACTTCAGAGGATATCCGTATACGCAGACATCAGACTCTTTGTTCTTCTATTACAAATATGCACCTGCTGTTGCGAGCGACAGCGCTGCAGTATATGTGAATGTTACTAAAGCCGGATCTTTTGTTGGAGGAATGGGTCTGATGTTAGCCCCATCGGCTACTTACAAATTGGTGAAAGCGGCTTTCAATTGCAGCGCGACACCGGATACCATCAGTATTCAGCTGTCTTCTTCCTTTTCATACCCGGTTACGGCTAATTGTGTCGGCTCAGACTTTAAGGTTGATAACCTGTATCTGAAATCAGAACCGCTGTTGATCCGGGAGTTTGCAACACCTCCTGCGATGACTTTGCAACCGAATCCATGCAACGGTATCTTCCATATTACCACATCCACTGCTTCTGCGATTCAGAAAGTGACTATCTATAATATGTGTGGAAACCTGATTGAAAGCAAGGAATATTCCCATGGAAATGCTGCTCTTTCGGAAGGCTTTGACATCAGCTATCTGCCCGAAGGCATGTACCTCGTGCAGATTCAAACAGCTGCCGGTATCGTGAGCAAAAAAGTGAACAAGACGAACTAAGCATTTAGTTTGACAAAAAGCCCCTTTCGTATATAGCGGAAGGGGCTTTTTAATTTGCATGCGTCTATGATTGATATCATTGGATTGAGTGAAAATCTAACGCATCTTGCGCCCATAATCCAGGAGGGGTTCTGTACGATTTCTGATTTTTGAGTAGGCATCGTCAGTTTAATAGTCAAATACTTAAGTTACATTTAATTTATGAAACTGACTCGAAATAGATATACTATCCTGGCCTTGCTTGGCCTTTTCTCGTTTAAAACAAACGCTCAGTCATGGTCTTCTTGCGGGAGCGGAATGGACCAAACCGTATATGCGATGTGTGCCGATACGGTTAATAATGTGGTCTATGCTGGAGGTGCTTTTGTAAAAGCCGGAGGAGTTACGGTGAATCATATTGCTAAATGGGATGGCAGCACGTGGTCTGCCATGGGAATGAATATGGGAACCAACTATACCATGATCGGAACGAATGACACGGTCATGTCTTTATGTATGTATCAGGGAAATTTATATGCCGGAGGGCATTTCACCACAGCTGAAGGAAGTGCTGCCCCTCATTTGGCGATGTGGAATGGTTCCACGTGGTCAGCCGTGGAGACCAGCATGGATGGTGATGTCCATGCCATGGCTGTGTATCAGGGACAACTGTATGCAAGTGGCGAATTTACAATGATAGACGGGAATAGTATGAATCATATTGCGCGTTGGGATGGATCTGCCTGGTCAACAGTAGGAGTCGGGTTGAGTGACGATGCAGAAGCCTTAATTGTTTATCAAGGTAATTTGTATGCCGGAGGTGATTTCTTTATGTCAGGCACAGATTCCTGTAAAAATATGGCGATGTGGAACGGAACCAGCTGGTCACAAGTTGGCACGGGCATAGCCACTACATCCATGATGATGAATATGGGAATGCCCAGTATGGTGCACTCTCTGGCAATATGCAATGGAGACTTGTATGCCGGAGGAATGTTTTTAAGTGCCGGTGGAATGAATTGCGGTAACCTGGCCAAATGGAATGGAACAAGCTGGGCGGCAACAGGAACTGTTGGTTCAGGAATGATGAGCGATGATGTGACCGCTTTGTGTAATTATAAAGGGGTGTTATGTGTAGGTGGAATGTTCAGTTCTGTCGGAGGACAATCCATGAGTAACATGGCACAGTGTAACGGCGCGGTATGGACTTCCCTTGGGATGGGAGCCAACAACGCTGTTTTCTGTATGACTCAACTAAATGGCACCTTGTACTCAGGAGGAAGTTTTACTACGGCAGGTGGTGCTTCGAATGCATATGTCAGTCAATTTACAGGAGCTGCAGGTATTTTAGGTTGGAGTGCCACTTCAAACGCTGGTGTTAGTGACATTTTTCCGAATCCTTTCCACGGAAACCGGGCTACACTTCAGATTGACAAAGGCAGTGTAAACGAGAAGTCGGTATTGGCCATCTGCGATTTGACAGGGCGCCAGCTTGCGGCTCTTTCATTTGAAGAGATGCAAAAAAACAAAGAGGGGGAATATACTTTTTCGATGGAAAAGGGAATAGCTCCCGGTAGTTATCTCTACCTGGTGCTGAATGAACATCAGGTGGTGGGCAGAGGTAAGTGGATTGTTCAATAACATCAATGTTTCAATCGTCCTTTTTCCTGCTCGTTACTAGTCCTGTCTACTGAGCTGAATTTTAGTTTCCCAAAATTGTAGTGGATACTGAACGTCACTCTTCTCAGATCGGTGGTAGTATAAAAATTCCAGTTCTGATTGCCGATAGTGGTGCCTGTATGAAAATTGCAGGTGTTGAAAATATCAGTCACCCCGATACTGCAATCCAGCTTGTCGTTATAAAAACTTCTCTTAACGGCGATGGAAGCTGTCCATAGTTGCTGAACAAGCACAATCCCGTTGTATTTCGGGCCCCGGTAAAAACCATTTATTTCCACCTTCATCTTTTTTGGTAAGACCAGTGTATGGGTCATGTAGCCATTGTAATATACACGGGCGGTGTAAAAATTCTGGCCCCTGAAATCGCCTTTGTACGTTTCATAAGAAGCAATCAGGTTGATGGATACGGCCCACCACGGTTTGAGATCCTTCTGGTAGAAGCAGGACCAGGTAAAGGCTTCGCTGTAATCCATGTTTTTGACACTCTCCACCATTACCTTGGTTGTATCATTCTGTTCCGTATAATGCAGCATGACATTTTGAATGCGGGTATACGACAGGGAATTCACGAGTGTTTTTTTAAAGCTATGTGTCAGCTCAATCGTATTGCTGTAATGCGGCTGCAGGTAAGGGTTACCTTCGGAGTAGGAATACGGATCGTGATAATCACGGAAAGGGTTTAGGTCGCTGTAAGCAGGCCGGTCTATCCTCCGGTTGATGTTCAGCTGGAAGTTGTTATTCACGGATTGCTCAAAGTCCAGAGAAACATTCGGAAATACATTCAGGTAAGTCCGGTCAATCCGAAAATTATTTCCTGAGTTCTGTCCTTGTATGCGGGTATCTTCCGCACGGAGTCCAAATTGTCCGTTCACCTTTTTGTACGATTTGAGGTAATTGAAATAGGCAGCCATTGTTGTTTCCGTATAGCTGAAATTATTGGTTTGGCTGGTATCATTGTAAAACAATCCTGTGGTATTACTCTGCCTTTCGAACAGATAATTGTTGTGCACATCCACGAGACTTGCTTTAAGCCCTGTTTCAAAGGAGGAAGAGGAGTTCAGGTGCTTGCTGAAATCAAGTTTCGAAGCGAGAATGTGGGTATTGCTGTTGTTCGTCCCCTGGAAAATATCGTTGGGCAAAGCCTCCTGACCAAGGACGTCCAGGAAATGACTTTCGTTATAACTGATTGCTTTTTCCGACAGTATGGTGTAATCGGCAGTAAAGTTTAACGCTGTGCCGCTGGTATCGAAAAGGTGTTCGGCATGGACATTGTTGTTCAGCAATGTCCAGTTATCCGGAATTAGCTGGATGGCGTTGAGGTGATCAAAGCCCATATTGTTGAGCCCGCTAACCTGAGTCACACCATTTCCAGTGGCCTTGGAATTACCATATTCCCCATCGATCTTAAAGCCCAGTGTGTTCTTTTTGTTGGGGTTCCAGTCAATGCCGGCTTTATAGGTGTAACTGGTTCCTGTTTGTATGCGGGTGTTTTGTTCGTTTAAAACTGTTTGGTCCGCTCCGCTTAAGATGGCTCTGTTTAGCCTTTCGGAAGTTTGGGAGCCTGTGTAATTGTAATCGAAACCTGAAAAAAGAGTCAGTTTTTCAGTTTTGTAATTCAATGTCATTCCCGATAACAGGTTACCCCGAAGGGATTGGGAAAAGGAAGAATACACGCTGCCGCTCACGCCGAGGAGTTGTGCTTTTTTTGTTTGAATGTTGATCATCCCTGATGTTCCCGAAGCGTCGTATCGTACCGGTGGGTTTTTAAGAATTTCAATCTTTTCAACGGATTCGGCATTCATGCTTTTGAGTAGGGCAATGAGCTGCTGGTTAGAGACCTGTTGTGTACGCCCATCAATAAGAAAGATTACGCCACTTTTGCCCTGAAGGGTGATGTTGTTGTCATCGATGCTTACCCCCGGCAGTTTATAAAGCAGGTCATATACCGTATTGCCCTTTGCAAGAGGGCTGTTTTCTACATTAACAATGATGTTTCCGTTTTTGAATTCAATGGTCCTGTGGATAGCAGAAACCTGGACTTCATTCAAATGCTGCCAGGCGGGTTGCATTTGCACTGGGGGTAGTTCCAGTTGGGAAGCACTGTCTGCATCAAACGGAGGACTGACCTGATCTTTGAAGCCGATAGCAAAGATTTTAAGCAGGTATGCTCCTGAAGGAAACCCGGTGATGGAATAGGACCCGTTTTCATCTGCAATAGATCCTTTAATCACAGTGCTGTCATTCTTTTTAATCAATGCAACGGTGGCAAATGGAATAGGCGCCAACACAGAATCACAGACTTTACCGGTTAGTGATCCCTGAGCGAAATACGGGCTTATAGTAAATAGAAGAATACAAACAGACCCCAATAACATTCGAACCATAGTCTTGTTTGCAATTTCAGTTAGTCCTGACAGAGGAGTTCTCTCTTGCAATATAACACATTCCGGTATAGGATATTCAAAAGAAGAAAGAACAGGTTATTCGAGCAACATGAAGAAGCCCTGTAGGTGGATGGATTTATTGTTTGTGCCTTTGGCCTCAATAATATAGAAATAGGTGCCATCGGAAACTTTGTCCCCTGACAAAGTCCGGCCATCCCACCCTTCATTTAATGATTTTAATTCCCTTAATGATACACCCCAGCGGTCAAATATCTGAACATGGCATTCGGCAATTCCAAGACCAGTGATCACAAATAAATCGTTTTGACCGTCATCGTTCGGAGTGAATACATTCGGCACATGGATCCAGGGATTGAAATCATCTACAAAGATAATTTCACTGTATGTCGCCTGGCAACCATTGGAATCGGTAACGGTAAGTATTGCAGTATAGGTTCCGGGAGCTGTATAGGTATTGCTAGGATTCGGTCCGCTTCCAGTATGCCCATCGCCGAAATTCCAGGCCCATGAACTTACGGAGGGAGAACTGGCATTGGTGAAATTCACCGGAAGCATCCCATGCCCCAGCGTGCTGTCTGCGCTGAACAATGCAGTAACCTGGTGGACGGTAACGGTCGTTTGTGTGGTAGATGAGCCACAAGTGTTGGTTGCAGTAACGGTATAGGTGCCACCCGTAGATACTTCAATCGTAGAGCCGGATAATCCATTGCTCCAATGGTAAGCAGCGCCTCCTGATGCGGTGAGTTTTACCGAATCGCCCAGGCAGGTATTTGCATTGCCCGTGATTACAGCTACAGGCGGAGACAAGACGACAACCTGCTGGGAGTCGGAGCGGCTTCCGCAGACATTGGAAACGCTGACCGTATAATTTCCGGATGTGATAACCGTTATAGAAGCAGTTGTAGCACCTGTATTCCAGAGATATGTTCCTCCCCCGCTGGCTGTAAGAGTATCTGTTGCTCCAATGCAGAAGGTGGTTGAACCGGAAGAAGCTAAGGCGACAACCGGGAGTGATCCGGTATTCGTAACCGAGATCACGGTGTCTTTTTTGCAATTGTTGGCATCGGTGATCGAGCAGGTATAGACACCGGCTGTTAGTGCAGAAGCCGTTGCGGCAACACCTCCAAAGGGAGACCAGGAATAAGTATATGTTCCTGTTCCACCTGTAGGAGTGATTGTGGCGACGCCTGCATTGTTTCCGCACGTTGTGCCCGTGATACTGGCTGCAGTTGTAATCGGGGAGGGTTGCGTAAGGGATTGGATGGACGTATAGGTGCATCCGTTCTGGTCTGTTACCAGGCAGGTATAGGTGCCCGCACCAACTCCGCTTAAAACCGAGGTGGTCACGCCTGACGGAGTCCAGGAATAGAAATAGCTGCTGGTACCACCAGATGCGTTAGCGGTGATTGTTCCATTACTCAGTCCATTGCATGACACGTTATTCGTTGAAAGGGAAAGTGTCAATGGGGCAGCAGGCTGGTTGACGGTGACGGCCGGACTGAGGAAGGTGCAACCCAATGCATCTGTTACTAAACAGGTATATGTGCCGGGCTTGAGTCCACTTGCTATGGCACCGCTTCCCCCAGAAGGTTGCCATTGATACGTATAGGCAGTTGTTCCACCCGAAGGAGTTACCGAAGCCGACCCGGTGCTGTCGCCAAAACAACCAACTGCAGCGGAGGTAGCCGTGGCCGACAGATTAGAAGGCTGGCTCACATTAATAAGTGAACTCTTTTGGCAACCATTCGCGTCGGTGATGATGCACGTGTAATTGCCCGAAAGAAGTCCTGTTGCCAGGGCATTGGTTCCTCCTGATGGAAGCCAGGAATAAGTGTATGAAACCGTTCCTCCGAAAGGGAACACTGTTGCTGTTCCGTTATTTGTTCCGCAAGAAGCTTGGGTTGATTTTATGGAATCACTAAGTAAAGTCGGCTGAGTAAGGGTTACTGGAACGGAAGCTGTGCAGCCGTTTGAATCGCTCACGGTGCACGTATAGGTTCCCGCACTCAGACTGGTTGCTGTGGAACTGGTCCCTCCTGCAGGAGTCCAGGAATAAGTATAAGTGCCACTGCCTCCGCCAGGGCTGGCAGTAGCCGATCCGCTGGTTCCGCCGAAGCATAAAATATTGCTGGTGGAAGATGCAGTCACACTGAGTAGAGCCGGCTGGGTGATGACAAACACGTTCGAAACGGAACAGTTATTCGCATCGGTAACGGAGCACGTGTAGGTATTTGCGACGAGCCCGGAAGCGGTTGCAGCAGTCCCACCTGATGGTGTCCACGAATAGGTATAGCTCCCGCTTCCACCCGAAACACTGGCGGTGGCGGCTCCGTTTGCATTTCCATTACACGACACGTTTGTCTGTGTTGGAACCAAAGAGAGTATTGTTGGTTCGGTGATAGTAACTGTTTGAGAAGTCTGGCAATTATTGGCATCCAGAATGGTACAGGTATAAGTATTGGGACACAGACCACTTGCTATGGCTGCATTGCCACCGGAGGGGCTCCAGGAGTAAGTATAACTTCCCGGTCCACTACCTCCATTGGCAGCAACGGTTGCGGATCCATTGCAGGCGGCCTGACAAGTGACGTTGGATTGAGAACTGACAGAGGAAGACGGTCCGCTACTTGTGTTCACGGCCACTACCAGGGATTGTTGACAGTTATTGTCATCCGTGACTGTAACAGTATAATTTCCAGTTCCAATATTAGAGGCTGTGGCAGCAGTTCCGCCTGCCGGTGTCCAGGAATAGGTATAAGATCCCGCTCCAGTTCCGCCGGTTACTGCGACTGATGCCGAGCCAGTTGAAATTCCACATCCCGAAGGTGTGGAAGAGGGGGTGAGGGAGAGCGCCGCCGGTTGCACGATCAGATAGGATTGGGTAACAAGGCACAGATTGCCATCGGTAATAGAACAGGTATAGGTGTTTGCCGGAAGTCCGGAAGCAGTTGCTGCATTCCCGCCTGCCGGTGTCCAGGAATAGGTATACGTACCCGGCCCTGTACCACCACTTACGCTTGCGGATGCCGATCCGGTAGAATTCCCGTTACACAAGATATCGGTTTGAGAAGGAACGACAACAATGGCGCTGGGCTCACTAACCGTAAATACCTGGGAAATAGCACAGCTGTTAGCATCGGTGATGGAGCACGTGTAAGTGTTTGCTACAAGGTTGGAAGCCGTTGCTCCCGCTCCTCCAGAAGGGGACCAGGAATAAAGATATGTTCCGGCCCCTGTACCTCCGGAGACAAAAGCAGTAGCCGACCCTGTTGCATTACCATGACATAATACATTGGTCTGAGTCGGAGAAATGGAAAGAACCGGAGGCGAGGTAATCAAAAATGTCTGAGTGGTGGTACATCCATTGGCGTCGGCCACTGCACAGGTATAGGTGTTCACAGCGAGACCGGAAGCTGTGGCTGTACTTCCACCGGAAGGAGTCCAGGAATAAGTGTAAGTGCCGGCACCTGTGCCTCCGCTGACGGCTGCAGTGGCGGAGGCTGTACTGTTTCCATTACATAGGACATTCGTTTGAGAGGGGGTAATGGTTAAAGCCGGGAGATCGTTTACGGCAATGGTCTGAACAACCAGGCAATTGTTCGCATCACGGATCTGGCAAGTGTAGGTGTTCGGACAGAGGTTGGCGGCTGTGATTGCCGTACCTCCAGCAGGACTCCAGGAATACGTAT
>Ga0206918_1058_pt1 | contig 27774 bp, 21 predicted proteins | sample Alteio_BWOrgHeat_69_FD_152950 | JGI IMG/M metagenome (GOLD analysis project Ga0206918, IMG submission 152950) | Enriched cells from forest soil in Barre Woods Harvard Forest LTER site, Petersham, Massachusetts, United States -... | ecosystem: Environmental > Terrestrial > Soil > Temperate forest >... | reverse complement strand
TCTGATCGGGAAGTTTTGTTTGAAACGGCAAAGCAACTCTTGCTCGGGACTGACTTGAATGACCAGCGAATTAGGCTTTTGGGTATAGCGATTTCGAATTTTCAAGAAATCACACATGCTGCAGGGGCCCGTTCTCAATTGGAATTGTTTGACCCACAAACTGAATAAACGAACACTCCAATTAACTTTTTTTAACAGTCCTCCCCCGTTTTGTAATTTATCGGTAAGTCTTATTTTTGCCTCTCTAATCATTCCATTGAAGGAAATAAAACCTATTTGCTTTCAAATCACCCCTATCTTTGGAAAGGATAAACCGGAACATGTTTCATAATTAAATACAACCGTATCAATGGCGGACATACAAGAACTTAATGAACGTATTCAACAGGAGAGTGCCTTTATTGACCTGCTTAACCTGGAAATGGGGAAAGTCATTATCGGCCAAAAGCACATGGTGGAAAGGTTATTGATTGGAATGTTGTCAAATGGGCACATTTTGCTTGAGGGGGTTCCTGGTCTTGCGAGTTTATCTAACTCCACTATCATCTCTTCAGAGGTGTGCAGGTCAAGCTGGAATGTGTCTTCGGCTGCGAGGGACTTTGTTTCCCTGTTGGGTTCCACGTGCCTGTCGTCTTGTCCCCTGACAATTCGGAAATAAAACCTGCCGGCTTTTCCGAAAAGCTTAACAAGCTCGGCTTCTTCGAGTTTTTTCAGGTCAGCTCCGGTATACAGGTTCAACATCTTCATTTTTTCGGCCGTAACTTTTCCAACACCATGGAATTTTTCAACTGGCAATTGTTCCATAAATTCCACCACCCTGGCAGGTTCAATAAACATCAAACCATCCGGCTTTCGCATATCTGAAGCGATTTTCGCTACAAATTTGTTAACAGAAACACCAGCTGAAGCAGTCAGTTGCAATTCGGCTTTAATTGCCTCTTTTATTCGTTGAGCAATGATCAGTGCTGACCCAATTTTCTGCTTGTCTTCTGTGACATCCAAATAAGCTTCATCCAGCGATAACGGTTCAATAATATCTGTATAACGATGGAAAATCTCCCGGATTTGTTTCGATACTTCTTTATATGCTTCGAACCGGGGTTTGATAAAAAGAACTTCCGGACAAAGTTCCCTTGCTTTTTTGGACGCCATTGCCGATCGAATTCCAAATTTTCTGGCCTCGTAACTGGCTGTTGCTACAACCCCTCCCCTTCCCTCTGGAGATCCGCCCACCACAATGGGTTTGCCGCGGTATTCAGGAAAATCGCGTTGCTCTACCGAGGCATAAAATGCATCCATATCGATATGGATGATCTTTCGGAGAACTGGTGATGATTCCTTTTCTGTTACTGGCATAGTTGAATGATGAATTCTGTTAAGATTATCTGCTTGAGGTAATTCATCAGAATTTCCGTAGCCATATTAGCGCCTCCTCTATTGTGTTAAAGAGCCGTGTCGGGGATCGCCTAGATTGAAGGCTTTTGAAAAAATTTCCAATCAATCGGGCCGCCAACGAATCGACAATAATAGCTGTCGCCTTTCGAATTTCCTGAAACTCTTTGCTGGAGAGTTTACGCAATGCTTCCGCACTGGTCGAAAAGTAGCTTTTTCGAGTATCCAGTAAAACACTAAAACGTTGCCCTTTACTTAATTTCAAGTTGTTTTTATGCATCTGGAGAACATCATCCAGCTCCAAAAGGGCGTTTTCCTCAACTTGCAAGAGAATAATCTGGGGCTCTAAAAGTGTTTGTTTTGTTTTAGCCGTTGACATGTCTGGGGGTTACTATCATCAAGAAAAGAAAAAGTTTTGTTAATTCAAAATAATTCATCCTTCCTTTTCAAACCATCCCAATCGGTAAATACCCCATTCAAATGCTTCCTTTTGTTCTTTACCTTGGATACGATCCTTACTCCTTAATTTAAGAAAGCATGTTTTTTTATTATTTTTATGCTTTCATCGCCTAATCGGTATGAAGGCTTTTATGCTTTTAATATCTTTGCGCTGAATTATCTCCGGATAAGATCCCGTTCCTGTCATGAAAGAAACAACAGATTACCTGGACAATATTGTTGACATTGTCCATGCAGCCAGAAAGAAAAACAAAAAGATTGGTGCCCGGCTCAAGCACTTTTACCTGAACAAAGAAAAAATCAGGGTTCAACTAACCGGCAAAGGCTATCTTACCATTGAGGTGTCTCATGCAAAGGATGGCTTGGGCTTATTGAGCAAAGAGGCCATTCAACTCATTGCAGATACGTTTGAAGTAAAATAACCTCTTATTACCTTCCAACAGTTTGTATTAAGTCGGTTTCCTGTTTTATACTAACAGGTATTCGCTACCCTGCATAACTTGGGCTGCCAGCCGGATTGGTGGATGTCATTGTTCCTACGTGAGGTTTTATACTCATTACCGGTATAAGCGAATGGTTAACAATTTGCTTTGCAAAACGTCCCATAAACAAGCCCGGTATCATTGATTCGTGATCTGCCATTACTATAATCAGGTCTGCACCCACCTCCTCTGAGTATGCCATTGCTGTAACTGCCACATTTGCATCTTGTATGGTTTTTTCCACATATGGAATCTTCGCTTTCTTCACCACCTCCTCCACCACCTTCATTTTAGCCCGGAATTTCGCTTCGTCATCTTCCTCCGATTCGATGAGTCCCAGCAAATGAATTGTCGATCCATATGCCTTCGCAATTTCTATCGCATAATCTACCTTTTGCCTGGAATGCAGGGTGCTGTCAATTGGCACAACAATGTCTCTGAAGCCAACCTGATGCGCATGTGTTTGAATGGTTATAACCGGACAATTGGCTCTGTTTACTACCTTCTCTGCATTGCTTCCCATAAAGAATTCTTCATATCCATTGGCACCGTGTGTTCCCATCAGTATGAGATCAATCTCTTTTTCTTCAGCATAGTCAATAACCTCCTTGGCGATTTTTCCGGACCGCGAAGAGGTGACGACTATAATTTCAAAATCTTTTTGTAATCGGCTTGCAATCTCTTTCATCTTCTGATCCGCTGCTTTCCGTATTTCTTCGTCGCTGGAGAGTCGTAAAATGGGCTCTGGGGCTTGAAAAGCATATAGTGCCTGCTCCAAGACATGAAGCAAATGTAGTTCCGACTGGCAACGTTTAGCCATTGCAGCACCATGCTCTATGGCCAATAATCCCGTTTCTGAAAAGTCGGTTGGAAGTAATAATTTCTTGATTTGAAATGTTTTCATGTGTTTGTTTTTGAATACTGGTGGAATCTTTGTTTTTTCAGGATAAAAGTTGTGGTCGTTTCTTACTCTCCATCTTTAACGGACTTGGCCCTAAGGCTTACAGCTCCTTTCGGTAAAGCTTTTCTGATCATCGCCAAACATAAGCAAACCGTTGTTAAAACTAGCTGATCCTGTACCTGATTTTGATCAGTTTTTACCGTGACTATCTCTTGCAAATTCGGTCGCATTGCTCTCCCTGTTTGAGATCAGAATGCCTTTTCCTTTTTCTTCCTTAGTCAAAAGTCGTCTGGGAAGGTTCGTTCGGACACCCCTTCTCCTCCAAATACTCTGTTTATATTGGTGTTTGGAGAAGAAAATAATTTATATTTGTTGCAGACAACCGATAAAGGTTATCCAACGCTAATCAAAACAAAACCATATGGCAAAGAAGACCGCGAAGAAAGTCGCAAAAAAAGCAGCAAAAAAACCGGCAAAAAAGGCAGCCAAGAAAGCGCCTGCAAAAAAAACTGCACGTAAAGCCGGAGCTGGCCTCATGCAGCCTTACACCCCTAGCGCCGACCTGGCTGCTGTGGTTGGAAACAAAGCCATGCCACGCACAGAGGTTGTTAAAAAACTTTGGGTTTATATTAAAGCCAACAAACTGCAAGATGCCAAGAACAAACGGATGATCAATGCCGACGCTAAGTTGAAGCCTATCTTCAGCGGTAAGGCACAAGTATCTATGTTTGAAATGGGAAAACACCTTTCCAAACACCTGAAATAAGCGCTTACAGCCTATACTTATAAACAGGTCTTCCATCCGGGAGGCCTGTTTTGTTTTTTACCTATGCTTCTGTAAACTCGTCAAAACCCTTATTTTATAGGTGTTTAAGGGCTTAAGGATGGCTTCTATACAGGAAGCCTGTTCATTTAATGGGCTGATTTGGCCTGTTTACAACTATTTCAGAAGATTTAGCTCCTGAAGCTTGCACCTATAAAGGATTTGCCATAATTTAGTCGCTTCAAATCCAATACTAACCTAAAAATCAACAACAGAATGAACAAGTCAGAACTCATCGATTCAATCGCATCAGAAGCAAAAATTTCTAAGGCAGACGCAGGACGTGCACTGGATGGTTTCATCAATGCTACCACTAAGGCCCTGAAAAAAGGTGACCGTGTTGCCCTGGTAGGTTTTGGTTCTTTCTCTATCAGCAAAAGAGCTGCACGGAAAGGTCGTAACCCACAAACTGGGAAGGCAATCCAAATCAAAGCTAAGAAGGTTGCTAAGTTCAAAGCTGGCGCTGATCTTGCTAAAACCGTTAACAAGTAATTGTTTAGTGGTACAAAAAAGCCTCTTCTCACGAAGGGGCTTTTTTTTGTTCCTAACTTAACGCATCTATCCCCGTTTTAGAAGGTTTCCGGAAACTATTTTTATCTTCACAAAAATTTACAGCAGTTACCTACATTCCTTTTGAGCGTAGGTACCTTGTGAATACTGTATACCGAACCATTATGATCAAACAATTGACCCTGGATGAAATTCAGGATTTTAAAGGGAAATATCCGAAACAACTTTGGTTTTTGTTTCTCTCCGAAATGTGGGAACGTTTTTCCTTTTACGGGATGCGTGGCATGCTCGTAGTTTTTATGGTTCAAAAACTTTTGCTTTCAGAAAAAGAAGCCAACCTTCGTTATGGGGCCACTCAGGCTTTTGTGTACACCATGACTTTTGTTGGAGGCTTGTTTGCCGACAAGATCCTCGGATTTAGAAAATCACTTTTCTGGGGCGGATCATTGATGATTATTGGAAGTTTTATTCTTGCTTTTTCTCCCGTTACCCTTTTCTACCTTGGAATAAGCTTTACTATAATTGGTACTGGCTTTTTTAAGCCAAATATTTCTACTATGGTAGGAAGCTTGTACAAAGAAGGTGATCCAAGAAGAGATGCCGGTTTTTCTCTTTTCTATTCTGGTATCAATATCGGAGCCTTGTTTGGGGGACTTATTTGCGTATGGGTCGGTAAAACATATTCCTGGAATCTCGCCTTTTCCTTTTCGGGCATGTTCATGGTTTTGGGGCTTTTTGCTTTTGTTTTTACCCAACGCAAGTTGGGTCCCATCGGTCTTTCTCCCTTACCTGTAGTAATGACCAAAATGAGAAAACGGGTATATGAATGGTCCGTTTTTGTGGGATCGCTGATTGCAATACCGCTCATCTTGATTCTAGTAAAAAAAACCGAATACACGGATTTGTTTATGTACACCGTGGGACCCCTTACTTTGGTTTATTTAATTTATGAGATGCGGAAATTTTCTCTTCCGGAAAGAAAAAAACTCATTGCAGCCCTCGTCTTTATTCTTTTCTCTATTCCTTTCTGGGCCTTTTTCGAGCAAAGTGGTGGCTCTCTCAGTTTGTTTGCTTTATATAACCTTCACGATAAACTTCTGGGCGTGTCAATTGACACCAATGTGGTTAATAATTCTGTCAATTCCATCTTTGTCATTGCCTTTAGCCCGCTTCTGGGTTTAATATGGCTTTGGCTTAACAAACGCAAACTAGAACCCAATACCGTTGTAAAGTTTGGGCTGGGGTTTCTATTCTTGAGTCTGGCTTTTTACGTTTTTTATGCTACTCGGTTTTTTGCGGACAAACAAGGCATGACTTCACTCGATATATTTACTCTTGCCTATCTCATAATTACGATTGGTGAACTCTGTCTTTCTCCTATTGGATTGTCAATTATGACCAAACTTAGTCCTCAGCCTTTGCAAGGAGTTATGATGGGACTTTGGTTTCTGGCAAGCGCCTATGGTCAATATGCGGCAGGAATACTAGGGGCGGGAATGTCAACGGCTAACGACAAGGCCCCGTTGATGGAAAAGTTAATCTCTTATACGGATGGATATAAACAATTAGCGATATATGCGCTGATAGCTGGTGTGGTGATGCTTTTAATTTCTCCTTTGGTTAGGAAGCTCATGCAAGAAGTTAAATAATAATTTTTAAGACTTTACCTGCTTAGCGTTCTCTTCACACCCTTTGCTTACATCTTGTCCAATGCTTGCAACAGGTCTGCTAATAACAAGTCTGCTGGTTCTATTCCAATATAGATCCGGACCATGTTCCAAGGAAGTGGGTTTTCAAAACTTTTAGATGCCGCCAGGGCACATAACGGAAAAACAAGAGATTCGTATCCACCCCAGGATGTGGCAATAAGAAATCGCTCCAAAGCATCCACAAACCGCTCCACCTCTTCTGCTTTCTTTGCTTTCAACTTTATCGAAAAAAGACCTCCCCCTCGCTTCATTTGGCTTTGAGCAAGTTTGAGTTGATGCCCCTTAGGAGCGAAAGGATAGAAGAGCTGTTCTATTTTGGGGTGAGATTCCAATTTGTTAATTATCTGCTGTGTGCTTTCCGCGCTTCTGGAAACACGTAGTTCTAACGTTCTCATTCCGCGTAGTATTAACCAGGCATCTTGAGGGGAAATGACAGCACCCAGTGTCATATATTCTTCTGCCATCATGCGCTGAATCCGTTCTCTGGATCCACAAACAACTCCTGCCACAACATCACTGTGTCCACTCAGGTACTTGGTCGCAGAATGTACAATGAGGTCTATGCCCATTTCAACACCTTGTTGATTTAACGGCGAATTATAACTATTGTCCAGAATCGTTACTAGTTTACGTAATCGGGCCATTTTCGCGATTGACCGAATATCCTGAATTTCGAATGTCAGAGAATTGGGACTTTCCAAATAAATCAGCCTCGTGTTGGACCTAATATTTTCCTCAAACAATTCTGCTCGGTCTCCCTCCACATAAGTTGTTTCCACTCCAAATTTTTGCAGATACTTGCTCAGAAGCGTGCTGGTCCAGCTATAGGGTTTTTGAATACACAGCACATGATCTCCTGCCTTAACAACACTCATAACTGCAGCTGCTACTGCGGCACTTCCACTTGAAAGCACAAGCGCATCTTCTGTTCCTTCCAAGGCAGCTAGTTTCTTTCTTAAAATTGCTACAGTGGGATTAAAGCCCCGGGTATAAAATGGTTTTTCCAGTTCCGTCTGGAGTTTTTTCCTGAATTCAGATACATTCGGAGAGGAGAAGTTTACTGTTTGAAAAATTGGCGGTGAGACTGCTCCATAATATTCTTCTCTGTTTTCTCCCAGGTGATTGAGGATATAAGACAAATCTGTGGACTCTTTTTTCATGATGTTTGCAATTAACCGTTTATGTTTCACCTAACATGTAATGTACATCCAAATATGTGTATTTGTTGGGTATTAACATCTCTCCACTGCTTTTTATTTTAATAGCGAACCTGTTAAGGTTTTGTAAGTATATAATTTACTGACAAACAGGATATTACGCAATTTGTTCCTATGGAACCGCATTCTTACTCGCTATTAGTTTCTACATAACACTTTAATTTCTCTTTCGTCCTTATTCTATGGCAGAATACGTCAGGGTTCTCTCATACATTCTATTCGATCCCTCAACTGTTGATTGAACGCTATTGATTTTTATCAATTAGCAAGAGAAAAAATCTCTTCCTTCTGTGTTGTTCTTATTATAATCTCTATTCCGTGAAATGGATGTGTTATTGGGGAAGAACAATTCGTTCTATTTTATTATTTACCTGCAGTGATCCTAAAGAGCATGATTGACTTATCCTGGAGTAGGGTCTGGTCACGGAGTACAAGATTCTGTTATTCTCAAAGGAATGTGTTGTAACGTAGCACAATATTAAATCCTCAGGAAGGGATGCATGGCTTAAGAGGACAAAGATGTATGGAGGAGTTTCTGGCATCAGGGGGCGAGATATTCTAACCAGGGACGAAGGTTTGGGAATCGAGAACAAATCTATTTTGTTCTTGTTGAAGAGATATAGAGCTTATCGGGAAGAATGCCTGTTTGGCTTAAAGAAATAGAGTATAACAGAAGATCAAAGATTGTATCAAAGAGATGGCATTCTGTTTATGGAAGACCTCTGTTTCACGTGAAACATTATTTTATCACAACAGCGAATAGTTGAATAAAGTGTTTAGAATACCCGAGAACTATATCCCAGTAGGAGGAAGCCAACTCATTCTTAAAGAGCAAACCTTAAGAAGGTTAGGTGAATTTATAAATAAAAACAAAACCGACTTGATGCTATGGTTGTTGAATACCATAGGCGCTTAGAAGTAGAGGCGATGAATTAAGTCATAAGATCATATAGAGGCCTACAGATATATGACCTATTGTGGTTCTGTTTTAGGGTTGATTATTCCTGATCAGATTAATGATGGTGTATTAGCGAAGACGCACTTAGCCCTAGGAAAGGAATGAGGTTTCACGTGAAACTTCTTAAGACAAGATGAATAAAAGACAATAGGAAGGAATAAATTAAGTCTTTCTGATGATATAAATCTGACTGGAATATATATTCTTACCAAAAGCTCCGAGTATATTTGAAAGCATCCCAACCCAAATGGCACGAAAAAGGTTTGGTTTTCCGAACTTATATTTCTCACTTAACAATGACACATAAAAAGAATCGAACTTCATCGGAAGCGTTTTAATAACCTTCATGCCATATCTCCCAAAAAGCTGTTCGATATTTGCTGGTTGAAAATGATACAAGTGTCTTGGTACATCATAGGCAGCCCAGAATTTCCCGTATTTTTTAGCATCAAATGAACTGCAGTTTGGTACAGCAACGATAATGGTTCCACTTTGTTTTAAGAGTCGCTTGAGCTCGTCTATACGCTCATTTAGCCTAGGAACATGTTCCAGTACATGCCACATAGTGATGATGTCAAATGAATGATCTTTTAATTCCTTTATCATCTCTTGGTCGTACACAGACAAATTGAATTGGGTTTGCGCATATTCTCTTGCTTGATTGCTTGGTTCTATGCCTATTGTATTCCACCCACTAGTCTTGCATGCAATTAAAAACTCTCCTGTTCCACATCCAATATCCAATACTTCTCCTTTCTGTGCAAGAGCACCTATCAACTTTACCTTCCTTCTTATTGTTATTTTTCTGACCGATTGATATAGTCTATTAATAATGCCTTTGGTTGTATTGGAATGGGAAATGTAATCTTCAGACTCATAATAAGCCCCAAGTTTTTCTTCTTCCGGGCGTGGGTTAGTATATCGGAAACCGCACTTTCCACAGGCAACTATTTTAAATGTTTCACGTGAAACAGTAAAATCTTTGCACTCTAAAAAAGGTACTTGAAGAGGGGAATTACAAATTGAACAGTTTTGAAGTGTTTGCATATGGTTAAAAATAAAAATCCCCGGGATGACCAGGGAAGTGTTTGGTTAAATCAAATTTGTTACCACAATACTAATTTCCTAGCGACCTAAATATACCATCAAGATAGAAATGTCGGAAGGAGATATACCAGAAATTCTTGCTGCTTGACCTAAGGTCGCTGGCTGAACTTTCGTTAATTTCTCTCGAGCTTCGTTAGAAAGTGAAGTCAGCTCCTTATAGTTAATAATCTCTCCCAATTTAATGTTCTCCAAACGTTGGATCTTTTCTGCCAACTCATGCTCCTTTAAAATATATCCTTCATACTTCATTAAAATTTCAGCCTCTTCAACTGCTTCCATATCATAGGCAGAAATGTAATCTTTAAAGTTTTTGTTTTCAAGCGCAAAATCCAGAATGGTAACACCTGGTCGCGTTAATACCCCAAACATCTTTACCTTTTGATTAATCGGTGCTGAGCCGAGAGCATCCAAAGCACCATTAATCTCCTTGGGTTCAATACTCTCTGTTTTGAAATATTTTTGAATTTCTTCAGCTTGTTTTTCCTTTTCACGAACACGACTCAGCCGTTCCGAACTCGCTAAACCCAATTCATGAGAACGAGGTGTTAACCTGCTATCTGCATTATCTTGTCTTAACAGTATCCTATATTCTGCCCTTGAGGTAAACATACGATAAGGCTCATCAGTACCCTTGGTTACCAGATCATCAATAAGTACACCAATATAAGCCTCAGATCTACCCAACACAAATGGGGCTTGCCCATTGATCTTAAGATGTGCATTCATCCCAGCCATCAAACCCTGACAAGCTGCTTCCTCATAACCTGTCGTTCCGTTAATCTGTCCAGCAAAATACAGATTAGCAATTAACTTGGTTTCCAACGTAAGCTGAAGCTGTTGCGGAGGAAAATAATCATATTCAATGGCGTAACCTGGTCTGAAGATTTTACAATTCGCAAAGCCAGGTATAAGCTTAAGTGCCTGAACCTGAACATCTTCTGGCAAGCTGGTGGAAAAACCATTCAAATAGATCTCCACTGTATCCCATCCTTCCGGCTCAACAAACAACTGGTGTCTTTCCCGTTCTGCAAAACGGGTAATCTTGTCTTCAATGCTTGGGCAGTATCTAGGGCCCAGTCCTTTAATCCTACCTGCAAACATTGGGCTTTGTTCAAAGCCTGTTCTTAATATCTCATGAACCGCCTCATTTGTATAAGTGACATGACAAGGCAACTGTCGCTTAAGTGGCCTGGTGTGGTTAGAAAACGAAAACTTTGCAGGATGTTCATCTCCTTGCTGTTCTTCCATCTTTGAATAATCCAGAGACCGCCCATCAATACGTGGAGGAGTACCTGTTTTCATTCGTCCACTCTCTAGTCCAAGTTCAATAAGTTGCTCCGTAATTCCGGTAGAAGCTTTTTCACCTGTTCGTCCACCTCCAAACTGCTTCTCTCCGATATGAATAATTCCATTCAAAAAGGTACCATTAGTAAGCACAACGGCCTTCCCTCTGATCTTTATTCCCATTCCTGTAATGATTCCACAACAAACCCCATTTTCAACGATCAGGTTTTTAACCATATCCTGAAAAAAATCAACATTAGGTGTTTGTTCCAACATGGATCTCCATTCCTGCGCAAAAAGCATGCGGTCATTCTGGGTACGTGGACTCCACATAGCTGCTCCTTTTGACTGATTGAGCATGCGGAATTGAATCGCAGAACGATCGGAAACAATACCTGAATATCCACCTAAGGCATCAATTTCACGAACAATCTGACCCTTTGCAATACCCCCCATAGCTGGATTACAGCTCATCTGGGCGATCGTTTGCATGTTCATCGTGACCAGCATTACTTTAGAGCCCATATTGGCCGCAGAAGCAGCCGCTTCGCAACCAGCATGACCAGCACCGACAACAATCACATCATATTCTGGAAACATGTTATTTATGTTTATCTGAAAATCCTGTTATCAAGAGTAGAAAAATCCGGAAAACGAAATTATAAAAAAAGCCGTTACAAAGGCCTCTCCTACAGCCTTTTCGTCGGCTACTTTACTGTACTACTACTTTTAAGCGGAAATTTTTACGTGCGAGAACGGCGTAAGGAGCAGAACTATAATTATCAATGTACAATAAATCCAGAACAGGCAAGTCTGACAAACAGGAAGCAAGTGTTCCTACATTCCCGCTATAGGCCAAATCTATTTCCTGCAACTTATCCAAACTACAAATCTCTGCAGGAATTGCATTCAATGAATTTTTTCCAATGTATAAAAATTTCAACTTCTTCAGATTTCCTATTTCTCCAGGAATAAACGTAATCACATTGTGGTCGAGGTAGAGCTGCTCCAGTTTCTTACAACCTCCAATGTTCTTTGGAAGTTGCCCCAAGTAATTATACGACAGAAAAAGCTGTTCCAGATTTATTAGTCCGTCAATCGAATTAGGAACACTTTTGAGTTTATTATCCTTAACTGATAATTCTTTCAATGCACTTAATCCACCCAAAGAGGAAGGAAGCGTGTCGAGGAGATTACTACTAAGTAGTAAATGCTCCAAAGCACTCAGCGATCCAATTTCATTTGGCAGGCAATTGAGTTTATTTCCAAACAAATTCAATACCTTCAAGTGACTCAGTTTGCCAATCTCTTTTGGTAAGGTTTGTAATTTGTTATTATTTAATTCAAGTACTTCCAGATTGGACAACTTACCAATGTCATGAGTTAAACTATCCAGCTTCTGGTAGGACAATTTAAGTTTATATACACGGGTTGGGTTTGCTAAAGCTTCATGTAGACTTTTATACACATGATCATTTCGTTGTGCATTTAAAGAACAACAAATTAAAAATCCGATCAATTGTAAAAAGAAAATTCTTTTCTTCATGCGTTGCATCCTTTTACACTGGAAAAGGAATACGTTTACTTCAGTTTTCATAGACCAAACTTTGCAGAAAGTTCCAGCATTTTATCAATTGGCAAACGTGCCTTGGCAAGCAACTCCGAGGACATTGCTATTTCTGGTTGTTCGTACCGCAAACAGATGTATAGCTTTTCCAACGTATTCAGTTTCATATGAGGACAATCGTTACAAGCACAATTATTATTTGGTGGCGCTGGTATAAATGTTTTCCTAGGTGAAGCTAATTCCATTTGATGTATAATCCCCGTTTCGGTTGCCACAATAAATTCTGATGCCGCAGACTCGACTGAGTATTTGAGCAATGCTGTTGTTGATCCTATAAAATCAGCAATTGCCAAAATGGGTTCCTCGCATTCAGGGTGAGCAATTAATTTAGCAGCTGGATTTTGGTTTCTTAACTTAGTTATCTTCTCCAAAGAAAAAATCTCATGAACCATACAACTGCCATTCCACAAAACGAGATTTCTACCCGTCTTTTTTGCTACATAACGACCTAAATTTTTATCTGGTGCGAAGATGATTTTTTGATCTTGTGGCAGGCTATTTACAATTTGAACGGCATTGGATGAAGTACAAATGATATCCGACAAGGCTTTAATTTCAGCACTGCAGTTGATGTAAGTAATTACAATATGATCGGGGTGTTGTGCTTTAAAAGCCGCAAAAGCTTCCGGTTGACAAGAGTCAGAAAGCGAACATCCTGCTCTCAGATCGGGTAATAAAACTTTTTTGGAAGGACAGAGAATTTTAGCAGTTTCAGCCATAAAATGCACACCTGCAAACACAATGATATCCGCGTTTGTCTTGGCCGCTTCCTGGGAAAGGCCCAAGCTGTCACCGATGTAATCGGCAACGTCTTGAATGTCATTTTCCTGGTAGTAATGGGCAAGGAGAACTGCATTTTTTTCTTTTTTGAGTTTCTTTATTTCCTCAAAGATATTCAATGCAGGATCAAGTTCCACATCCAGAAATCCTTTTTTTAATAACACTGTTTCCATTTAAAATTACCTCTATATATTATTTATATATTTTATAAAATTTATAATAGTAATAATAGCGTGTTGAAACGGTTGGAAAAAAAAGTGATAATCGCTTGCTGAATTCCTTTTTCAGCGTTTAAGCTCGTGTTGTTAACTAGTTGTTAGAAGCAAACAGCTTGACTTATAAAAAGATAACGTGTTATAAACAGGTTTTACAACCAGAGCAAAAAACGAAAATGTTACTTCTTTTTCGGCGCTTTCGTTTAACAAAGGTGTTCATTTTTCGGGAATACTCCTTCAAATCTTTGACTGCTGTTCCAGAAACTTTGTTAAGCAGTGAATAAATGAACAAACGAACATGTTTTTACATTTAATTAATAACAGGTTTAAGTGCAATTCACACATAACTTGTTCATAAAATTAAAACTAACGGATTTACAGGGACTTGCATTAATTTCACAACTTTACGAGGAGAACTAATAAAAAAAAAAGTATGCAAACCTATAAATTAGCTATTGGAGCAGATCATGCCGGCTTTGCTTTGAAAGAAAAGATACGGAAAAATCTCATCGAAAAGGGGATGATTGTACATGATTGTGGATGTTACTCTGAAGAGCGTGCTGATTATCCGGATTTTGGACATGCAGTAGCCATAATTGTGGAGAACCATAAAGCGGATTACGGTATTATTATTTGCGGAAGTGGCAATGGAATAAACATGGCCGCGAATAAACATGCAGGAATTCGTTCTGCTTTGTGTTGGAACGAAGAAATTGCAACTTTGGCAAGGCAACATAATGATGCCAATATCCTGGCATTACCAGCTCGTTTTATTTCGGAGGAAGAAGCGATGCGCTGCGTATTAACGTTCCTGCAGACACCCTTTGAAGGGGGAAGGCATGCCGATCGAATTAAAAAGATTGCGTGTTCGTAATTTGGTAACAATCAAAACCAGATTGATATTGACCATTCTTCAACGAAAGAAAAGACAAGAATGCAGTTTTACGCCAGGCTGGCTTTCTCAAAAATGCTATTTTTGTTTCTACACCATCCAAATATATGCTTAGGAAAACAGTTTTGATGCTCGTTTTTGCCTTGCCTTACGTATTGGCGGCTCAGGAATCGGACACATTGAAGGTGCATTATGCCCAGTGTGTTACAGCAGAATATTTGAAAGAAAATCTCACAGTACTAGCTTCGGATGAATACGAAGGCAGGGAAACGGGCAAAAAAGGACAAAAAATGGCGGCAAGCTATATACAGTCCATATTTAAAAAATTGCAGCTTAAACCAGGCAATGACACATCCTACCTGCAAAACTACCCCCTTGTTGTTCGTAAATCCGGGAACATTGACCTGGAAGTGAATGGCATCAGCTATGTATTCCGTAAGGATTTTTATACAATGGCATCACCAGAGTTTCATGATCAGACCTTTTCGGCAACGGAAGTGGTCTTTGTTGGCTACGGCATCAACGACAGTCTTCTTACCTACAACGATTACAAGAAAGCGCCGGACCTTCATGGTAAGGTGGTGATGATCTATCCAGGCGAACCTAAAGACAAAGCAGGAAATTTTTTGAAAACAGGGACTAAAGAAGAGAGTGTATGGTCACACGGTACCGAACGTAAACTCAGGGCAGCAATGAAAGCAGGAGCGCGAACAGTTCTGTTTATTTCAGAAGTGGATCCGACAATTATTACTAAACCGATGGGACGGGGGAAAGGGGAGCGAATGAAAGTGGCTGACGCAAAAAAAGAACAAGAAACACTTGTTTTTTATATTTCGAAAGAGATGGGGGATAAAATAGCGGGCACCCCGCTTGAACCACTGATGAAAAAGGCAGAGAGCAAAAACAAGCCCGTTACGCGTACAATTAAAGCAAAGGTTAAGATAGACATACATCGGGATGAACCAGGATATTCCGGAGACAATGTGATTGGAATACTGGAAGGTACAACCAAAAAAGAGGAATACATATTTGTAACCGCCCATTACGATCATTTGGGTATAATCAACGGGCAGGTGTATAATGGTGCAGATGATGACGGATCCGGAACCGTTTCAGTTATTGCTCTGGCGAGAGCTTTCGCAAAAGCGAAAGCGGAAGGACACGGGCCGGAAAGAAGTATCGTATTCATGACGGTCTCGGGAGAAGAAAAAGGACTTTTGGGTTCTGCCTGGTATGTGGATCATCCAACCATTCCCCTGAGTCAAATTGTCTGCGATTTAAATATTGATATGATCGGAAGGGTAGACGATGCACACCTTCAAGCGAAAGACTACGTGTATGTCATTGGCTCCGACAAGCTGAGTTCCGAATTGCATGCAATCAATGAATCCATGAATGCAAAATACACTAAACTGGCATTGGATTATACTTACAACGACGCCAATGACCCTAACCGGTTTTATTACCGGTCAGATCACTACAACTTCGCCAAAAATAACATACCTGTTATTTTTTACTTCAATGGCACACATGCAGATTACCACGAGGAAACGGATGAAATTCAAAAAATCGATTTTGGTTTGATGGAAAAACGGGCACACCTCGTGTTCTTGTCGGCATGGGAGCTTGCCAATCGTTCGAGTAGAATTGTGGTCGACTCGCACAAGAAGTAATCGCAAAACACGTTTTTGCTGATAGATTGTTTAATTTTAAGGACAGTAAAAAGAACACCTATGGGAAGTCATGCAGAGCAATTTATGGAGGCGGCAGAAAAAAAAGTGTTTGATGCCGAACATCGCCGGAAACTGAAATTTAACATTGGCCAATATAATAAGAAAGTATTGGATGGGAAGAAACAGTTCAGCAACTATGAACTTGCCCGTACCAGGGCTTCTGCCATCAAAACCAAGGTGATTGAAAACCTGGATAAATACCTGATTGAATTCGAAGCAAATTTTATTCGCCGGGGCGGAAAAGTTATCTGGGCGCAGGATGCGGAGGAAGCCATGAGAGAGGTGATCCAGATCATGAAAAAGAACAATGCAAAGGTGGTTGTCAAGTCAAAGTCGATGGTGACCGAAGAGGTGCATTTTAACAAGGAGCTGGAAAAGGAAGGGTTGATTTCTTTGGAAACCGATCTGGGAGAAGTAATCCAGCAAATGGACGACGAGGCGCCTTACCACATTGTAACGCCGGCGATGCACAAATCCAAAGAAGACGTTGCCAAACTTTTTCATGAAAAACTAGGTACCCCGCTGGATTGGACGCCGCAACAAATCACAGCCTATGTCAGAAAAGATCTGAGGGAAAAATATCAAACGGCTGATGTAGGAGTTACCGGAGGTAATTTTCTGGTTGCGGATATTGGTGCGGTTGCATTGAGTGAGAACGAAGGCAACGCACTCATGTCGGTTTCATTTCCCAAAATTGTCATTTCGATTGTTGGGATAGAAAAATTGATTCCTTCATTGTTTGATTTGGACCTGTATTGGCCCTTGCTTGCAACAAATGGAACAGGCCAGAACATGACAGTATACAATACATTGATGACCGGTCCGAAATATGCCGGAGAAGTGGATGGACCGGAGGAAATGTATGTGATTCTGTTGGATAATGGACGTACAAATGTGTTGGCAAGACCGGAGCAACGCCGGGCCCTGAATTGTATCCGGTGCGGAGCATGTCTCAACGGATGCCCTATTTACGAAGGGGTTGGAGGACATGCTTATGGAACAACCTACAGTGGCCCTATCGGAGCAGTATTAACACCTCACATGAAAGGGCTGCAGGAATATAAACACCTCAGCTATGCTTCTTCTTTGTGCGGAAAATGTACAGAAGTCTGTCCGGTGAAGATTGATCTGCATAAACTCCTGCTCAGTAACCGGAGAGATGCCGTAACTGAAAAATCCACCAAGACCGAGAATGTAATTTGGTTTTTCTGGAAAGGGGCCATGCTGAAAAGAAGCAAAATGGAAAAAGGAGGAGCGAAGGTTAAGAATTTCATGCTCAAGCAATTTTTCAAAAAGACCTGGGGAGACCGGAGGGAAATGCCCGTTGTGGCAGCGAAGTCTTTTAATCAGATATGGAAAGAACGCCGGGGGGTTAAGTGATTTATTTTCGGTTATGTTGTTGGATGCCAGGATGCAGCAAAAAACATAGCCAATAGGTTTTCAACAGTTTTAGCAAGCTGTTGAAAACTGCCGGCAACTTATCTTGTTAATCTGCGTAAAAAAAGCGAAATTTAATTCACTAAAAGACCGAGAGATGACCAGATTCGATTTTCTTTCCTACAATGACAGGCCATGTAAATTCAGACTTCGTTCAGGAAAAGATGTTTTCGGAGTCATCTGGGAAACCAAACAGAACGAAAAGCACAATTATCGTTTTTCCAGCCTCGGCGAGCGGTATACCAAACAAACGAGCTTTGGGGAGCGGGAATGCAAAAATATCGGGCAGCTGATCGACCTCGAAGAAATTATTCATGCCGACCTCCTTCCTCAGGAAGCCCTTTCCGCTTAAGACCTTCAGAATTCGTTTTTGCCCCCATTTTTAGTCTTTTCTGCCAGCCAGTTTCCTTTAAGCATGGCTTGTAGCAAAATCCTGTGAAGCTCTGATTATCTCGCCCTTACCTGGTTTTAATCCCTTGGTATACTTGAGAAATATCCCACAACCTAATCCATTTTAGGTCTGTGGAAAACGGATATTTTACCTCCCCTAATGTTTAGTAATCGCGAATTGAAAGATTGTATGGGATGAAATGAGCCAAAAAACGTATTTTTGAAGTCTTACGAAAAGATGAGAAGCACAGGAACCCTTATTTGTTTTTTTTTAATTAGCCTTTCACTGTGTTTGGGGACCGGGTGTACGCCAGAAAAAGCGTTTAGCTCTACATATCACGCACATTTTTTCGGGTTATACAAACCGAAAGCCCGAAGGGCAGCAACACCCCAGTCGGCATTTGCGACGGGATTTCGCGGGGGAGATCCCTTTTCCCGTAGAAAACGCAGTAAGAACTACAATGTAGCCGGAGACGGTTACCATACTATCGTGAGACACATGCGAAAACAAAGTAGCATGGGCAAACCCGCAGATAGCGGAGGCCTCTTTTTCAAAAGAAAGACAAGAAGAAGAAGAAGTCCCGCCTCAGAGGATAAGCGGATATTCGGTAAGTACCAGCGTAAGGCCCGCAGAGACCACGGAAAGCATTGATCTAACCAGGAATACAGAAACCTCATTTACAGCTGATTATAAAAAAAACCGGCCTATTCAGCAAAAACCGGCGTTGGCAAGATGAAAATTTGATGAGGAAGAGCCGGGGATAACACAAAATATTTTCCGATATCTTAGATTCGAAAATCCGTTAGTATTAATAATACCTTAATTTTGCATATTCAACCAAATCAATAAAACAGACGATCACTGGAACTTCCGGAACTAATTTGCTGAAAATGAACTGGAACTGGGTTATTCTGGGATTGGGTATCGTTTTTGAGGTGCTGGGGACTATATGTATGGAGATGGCCAAGGGATTTACCCGGTTAGTGCCATCCATTTTTGTCTTCTTGTTTTATGGATTGAGTCTGGTTGCGTTGGTGTTTGTTCTTAAGAAGATGGAAGTAAGCATTGCCTATGCCATTTGGGCCAGCATGGGAATTGTTCTGATTGCAATAATTGGAATGATATTTTACAAAGAACCTGTTTCGGCCGCTAAGATTATTTCGATTTTGTTGATTGTTGCCGGGATTTTTGGCCTGGAATTGTTTTAAAATACGGATATAATACACAGCTAATTTATGGATGTTTTTCTGACGGGGGCAACGGGTTTTTTGGGTGGTGAAATCTTAATGGACCTTTCCAACCGCAAGGATGTGGGCAAAATATTTTGCCTTGTTCGTGCCAAATCGCCACAAGAGGCTCAGGAGAGAGTGAAGAAGGTGTTTTTTCTCCACGGCGACTTTTACGATGAAAATAGAATCATCCCTGTTGCAGGCGACCTTTCAGACGCTAAACTGCCAGAAGCCCTGAGTGCAAATAAGATACTTGAAACGACTGAGATAATAGTACACGCTGCCGCAAATACTTCTTTTTCGAAAATTTTCGATACGGTAGTAAAAGACGTTAATATAGACGGACTGCAACGCATACTTAAATGGAGCGCGACATTAAAAACGCTTAAAACATTTGTTTATGTTGGAACAGCCACGATTTGTGGGAAGAATATACTCAATCGGGTAGTGATGGAAGAGGAGTCGCCTGATGTGAATGCAGAACATGTTGTAAGTTATACGTTTACTAAAATGACCGGAGAGCAGGTGTTGAAAGACTACCTCCGGGAAGATCAGATTCTTGTTGTGCGTCCTTCGATTATTATGGGAGACAGCCGCCCATGGGCTCCGCGCTCAACAGTTATTCTCTGGACATTGGCCACCGTTAACCTGCTTCGTCTGGTACCGGTAAACCCTTTGGCTCAGCTCGACATCATTTCGGTAGATTTTGCATCCCAGGCCATTGTAGAGCTTATATTCGCTAAACGCAAGCACCAGGTATATCACGTTTCTTCTGGTCAGGCAGGAGCCAGCAATGCGCTGAAGATTACATCTGCAATCGAACCTCATTTCAATCACCGTCCTCCTTTTAAATTCGTTAATACTTCACACGTGAAACAAATGGTGGCTTGGGCAAAGAACCATCCTCCTAAGCCCGGTGACGATCTGGAGCACAATACAACCTACCTGAGTTATTGGAATGATATTTTCGGAAGTCGTGGAAGACTACGTATCCTGCTTTTCGCACTGGAGCCATATCTCGAATTTATGGAATTGGGCCAGATTTTCGATAACACGAAACTTTTGGAAGATACAGGCATCAAACAGCCTCTTCCTGCCCACGAGTACATCAAACATTCCATCAAATACCTCGAAAAAATTGATGTTTTTGAAGGAGCAGTTGACCCCTGATCCTCAAATAGAAAACCTTCTTTTTCAAACCGCTCTTCGGATGAAGCAAGCGGTTTTTTTTATGCCTTCCCGAAGAGAAATCATTCCAACAACCCCAGAAATGTTTTTTTCTTGAGAGGAGAAAGATGCTTTTTAGCCTTACTCAAAGCGGAATCTCGATCCTGGGTGACAGCAAAAAGCAAATTTTTCAATGTGGGGAATGTTTTGGGTTCCTTGTTTTCTAAAAAAGACAGAATGCTGTTTCTGAAAACCACCTCATCGTGCCAATTCCCTAAGAGGCGATTCGTCTCCTTTATTTTCCTGACCAGCCTCTGACCGCTCTTGCTTGGCTTTAACTGATTAGAAAGAGAAATAATGGGCTCCATACGTCTTAATATGCGACGGATTCTATGCGTACGTTTTTCTGTTCCGGGTTTTTTCAGGAGTTTGCGAATCAGACTCAACTCCTTTCTTGTATATGTTTTTCCTTTCAGGTATAGGTTCCGGGAGGAAACATGCTGACAAGCACCTTTCACTTCTTTCACTCGCTTCTGCAAGGCCGTTTCTTTAAACTCCTCAAGACTTGCTTTGAACGCGATGGCAGCAGTATATTCTTTCTCTTTCAGAAACTGGTCATAATTAGCGAGCCCCTTATGGGTGCGCGCATAGGTGTGAAGCCCCTGTCGGTTAAGCTGAATTTCCCGGAGGGTTCCCGATAGCGAGAAAATTTTTCTAAAGACATCTGGCTGCTTTTCAGGAGAATGATCTAAATAGAGGAAACGGGAAATGGCCCGCAATTTTTTAATATGCACCCTCATGCGATGAATGCTTTCTACTTCCTGTGTTTGCTTCAACGCATGCAGACAGGAAAGGAAACCGGTCGCTTTATTTGTATAGGTTTGACAAATCGTTTTCATTATAGCCATTATGAAACCACGGGACGAACCCGCTAAACGATGTAAAAATAAGGAACCCGCACACCGTTCCAATGACGGTTATCAGTGTGACTGGAAAAATGCAAAACCCCCTCTGGTTTTGCCAGAAGGGGTTTAATAAAAGAGATTATTTATTTTTTAGGCTTGCTGTCAGTGCTTTTGCTTTCACCTTTTCCTTTGGTTTCGCCTTTGCTTTTTGCCGTGCCCTTGTCTTTTCCTTTGTCTTTGCCCTTTTCCTTATCCTGGGCTGTTGTGTGGGTTTTGGCTTTTTCGTTATTCTTTTTGCCGGTAGTTGTATTTGCAAAAACCGACGCAGTGAACATCAGTACCACTGCAAGTGAAAGGAACTTTTTCATGTTGTTTGGTTTTAGTTTGTTAGGTTGATCAAACATATTCAATAACAATGCCAAACTGTTACAAAAACAAATACTCATCCGATCTTCATCGGATTGAATGAAGAAACGATGAAAGCCTTGCCATTACTGAATATTTGATGAATATTGGAGAAAGAACAGATGAAGAAAAGCGGTGTATTATCAAAAAAAAACCTCCGGTCTTCGCGGAGGTTTTTTCTAAAGAAAAACAGTTTTCGTTTTTACTTGGCAGGAGCCACATCAAGGATACAAAAAGTTCCCTTCTTCATCGAAGGGCGTTTCTTTTCGTTTCCTTCTCCGGCAGGGGCAGGCTCAAATTCGGCAGTAGGTAAGAAAAGGTGGTGGGTATGCGTATCTATAGTAATGGTACGGGCTCCTTTTTGAGTGGGAATGGTTTCTAAAACCTTATAACCGGCTCCGTTTTGCCCTTGTACCACGGTTATGGTGCCTTCTCCGTTAGAGCTGTATGCACGCTCATTGGATGGATCGAAGGTAACACCATCGGATCCATCTCCGATAGGAAGGTTGGCAACTATTTTTCCTGTTTCAGAATCCATTACAATCATCATATTGTTTCCGCACACCAGGAAGAGGCGATGGTTCTTTGCATCCAACACCAAGCCACTGGGTTCTTCTCCCGGAGCAATGGGCCAGGTTTGTTCAACTTTCAGGGTGGTCGCATTAATCATGCAAACCTTGCTCTTGTCTTCAATGTTCACAAACACTTTTCCTTTCCCATCAGTGGCTGAAAACTCCGGTTTGCCTTCCAGGGGTATTGTGGCCACAACAGCATTTGTGACAGCGTCAATCACAGTCGCATTGGAGGTTCTCCCATTGTAGGCAAAAACCTTTTTAGAAAAAGGGTCATACAGAATGGCGTCCGGATTTTTACCCGTAACCTTTACCTTGGTAATGGTAGCAAAGGTCTTCAGATCAAAAACGGTTACGGAAGTATCTCTGCCGTTGCTGATAAATCCTTTGTTCAGGCCTTTTGCAAGTGCAATCCCGTGAACACCTTTGGTGTCGGGAATGGTAGCTTTTAACGTTCCCGTTTTCGGATCTAAAACCTGTACGACCGTTCCGTGTGAAATGTATACATATCCGGTTTCTTCGTCAGCTAGCAAGTAATCCCATCCTCCGTCACCTTCCACTTTTATCTGGGTAACCGGTTTGTACTGGGATGTTTTTGACTGAGAAGAACCAATTGTTATTGAGCCCAAAAGAAAGGCAAAAGAGAGGAGTGACACCGTTTTGTTCATGGTTTCTTTTTTGCCAAATATAAAGCATAATTCTGGAGGAAATCTGGAAGGTGTTCCGATGCCGAAGTTGATCCCTAACGCATGAAGCAGCTTATTTAATCAGGTTGCAAACACCTGTAAAGGCGTGTTTATTTCCAAGGAAGTCTGATACGGTGCACTTCCACACATAGGTATCTATCTGGGCTATCTGATCTCCATTGTTGGCTTTTCCATCCCATCCTTCATCCCAGACCTTTGTTTCCCACATTAAATTACCCCAGCGGTCAAACATCATCATGTGGTAAGTATTCGGGTCAATACCGAGCCCCAGTGGCCTCCAAAGATCATTCTTATTGTCCCCGTTTGGAGTGAAGGCATTGGGGGCATAAAAACTGAAATCGGGATGGATACAGAGAGGACCGTACGCCGTGTCTTTGCAGCCATACGAATTCCAGATAATTAACTGAGAAGTAAAGCAGCCGGTATCGGGATAAGTATATTTCGGATTCTGTAAAGTGGAAGAGGCATTCGAAAAATCTCCGAAGCTCCACAACCAACGAACGGGCCCCGTAGACTCATCGGTAAAGGAAATTTCAGAAAGTACGATAGTAGCCGGTTGCGGTCCGAGAATAAATGCTGCCTTGGGTTTTGGCCAGGCATCGATATAGTTCGGGCGCGTGAATACATTTTGACATCCGTGGATATCCGTTACTTGCTGTGTAACCGAATATAACCCCGGCTGAGTATAGCAATGGGTAACACTGTTACATCCGTTGGCGGTTAGACCGTCTCCAAAAGTCCACACCGAGTTTTTGCAGGCCGGATTAGACAAGCCCGAAAAGACAACACAAAGCGGTACGCAACCGGCGGTGTCATTGGCAGCAAAAACAAGTGTTGGGGTTGGATAAATTTTTACAGTATCAGTAGCGATTGCTACCGGTGTGCCACAGCCGTCTTTTACTACCACGGTGTAAGTAGTGGTTGTTGCAGGACTTGCTGTGGGATTAGGGATTGTAGTGCTGTTCAGACCGAGGGCGGTAGACCAGGAATAGGAATAATTACCGTCTCCCCCGGAAGCTGTGGCATTCAGCTGAACCGTACCACCGGGACAAACGGCTGAATCGCCTACTGCTACGATCTGTAATGGAGGATGCACAAAAATGGGAACGAGTACAGCTGCGGAGGGACATCCGTTGGCATCGGTTGCGGTGACGGTATAAGTTGTCGGTACAATCGGGCATACGGGTGAAACGGCAGGGCTGCCACCTTGCGTCCAGGTATAGGTATATCCGGGCGTTCCCCCAGAACCGGTTGCCGACAAGGCCATGCATTGCCCTATACAAATCGGATAAACGGTCATCGGAGTGACAAGTACTTGGGTGGGTTGATAAATCACAGCAGAATCCTGACTTGTACAGCCCTTGGCATCTGTTACCAGCACATAATATGTTCCGGCACCGAGATTTGTTCCGCTATCCAACACGCTGGTCGCTGGGGGCGCCCACAAATAAGAATAAGGTAACGTTCCTCCGGTACCGCCGGCAACAGCCCAGCCATTCGTACCATTGTAACAGGAAGCATTTTTGGTGCTGACAATCGTTGCCACGACACCCGGAGTATTTAATACAGGGAGCGAGTCTTTCGTAGTGCAACCATTGGCATCCGTTACGGTTGCTACATAAAGACCCGGAGGCACATTGTGGTAAGCAGAAGCTGCGGATCCCGCCCCGGGACTCCACGAATAGGTATAACCACCCACGCCGGGTGTTCCGCCTGATGCGCTCACCGAATCCGTTCCATCGGGATGGTTGCAATGCGCCGGAACAGAGAACATGTTTAAAGTAATGGCGCTTGGTTGATTTACGGTGGTTGTACCGGAAGCGGTACAACCGTTTGCATCAGTCACCTGTAAGGTGTATGTGCCCGCGCATACGCCGCTGCAGCTGGGAGCCGAGCAGCCTGTGTTCCACGAGTAGCTATAGGGTGATGTTCCTCCCGCAGGGATGCAGATAAGCACCCCATCGCAGCTTCCGTTGCATTTGGTTTTCACACCGGCCAGGGAAATTGTAAGTGGGGAAGGTTGGGTGATTGTAATGGTATCTGTTTGGGCACAACCGTTTGCATCAGTCACAGTTACAGTATAGAGACCAGCAGCAAGGCCAGTAGCGGCCGGACTCGATCCTCCCGAAGGAAACCAGGAATAGGTAAAGGTTCCGGTGCCTCCGGTAGCAGATGCCGTTGCAGAGCCATTGCTGCCCCCGCTGCAACTAACATTGGTTGAAGCTGGAATAGTGACCACCACAGCTTTGGGTTCAGTAATAGGCGTTGTAATGGATGTAGCACATCCGTTGGCATCTGTAACCGTGCAGGTATAGGTATTGGGGCAGAGTGCAGAGGCGGTAGTTCCTGCTCCTCCAGTGGGTGTCCAGGAATAGGTCAGTGTTCCGGTACCTCCGGAAGCATTTACCGTGGCTGTGCCGTTGCACAAACCAAAGCAGGTGGCATTGGTAACGGTGCCAAGGGTAACGACAGGTGTTCCCTGGTTAACGATGGTGGCTGTTGCCGAAATGCTGCATCCGTTTGCATCAGTTACAGTACAGGTATACGTTCCGGCTGCCTGTCCCGAAAAAGTAGCGGCTGCTCCTGAGCCGGGATTCCAGGAATAGGTATAAGTTCCGGTGCCTCCGGCTGGAGCTGCTGTGGCCGATCCGTTTGCAGCACTGCAGGTAGAAGGTGTGGAGGATGTACTGAGGGTAAGTGCGGGAGGTTCGGTGATGGTAACCACACTGGAATTATTACAACCATTGGCATCGCTGACAGTGCAGGTATAGGTTCCTGCGGCCAGCCCGCTGGCTGCCGCAGCATTACCACCCGAAGGGGACCAGGCATATGTATATGAACCCGTTCCTCCTGTTGCACCTACAGTTGCCGACCCGGTGCTTGCTCCCTGGCAGAGTTCGTTCACCTGCGTTTTGGTAAGGACTATCGCTGTGGGTTCAGTAATCGTTACCACCACCGGTAACGTGCAGCCATGTGCATCTGTTACCGTGCAGGTATACGTTCCGGCAGGAGAAGAGGTGGAAGTGGCACCCGTCCCGCCACTTGGTGTCCAGGAATAAGAATAAGTTGTGGTACCCCCTGAAGGAGTAATCGTGGCCGAGCCACTGATGCCTCCATTACAAGATTCATTTACCTGCGTGCTGGTTGCAGTGAGTGGACTTGGCTGCGTGATTGTTACCGTTACCGAATTGGGGCATCCGTTGGCGTCGTCTACCGAGCAGGTATAGGTGCCTGCAGCTAGTCCGTTTGCTGTGGAGGCAGCTCCTCCGGAGGGAGCCCAGGAATAGGTCAATGCCCCGGTGCCTCCTGTAGCATTTACCGTTGCGCTTCCGTCGGTGAGGCCATTACATGATACATTGGTGCTCGATAAAATCGAAACGGAGGGACCTCCGATATTCGTAACAACAGCGGTTGAATTCTGCGTGCAATTATTGGCATCCGTTACGGTTACTGTATAGTTACCAGCAAGGAGCGCATTTGCGGTTGACCCCGATCCTCCTGACGGTGCCCAGGAATAAGTATAAAGCCCCGTACCTCCGGTGGCATGAACAGTAGCGGATCCATTCGGATTGCCGCAGGTGGAAGCAACGGTGGTTGTGGTGAGAGTTAAGGCCGGAGGTTCCGTAAGTGTTACGGTGCCGGTGAAAACACAGGCATTTTGGTCGGTGATGGTGCAGGTATACGTGCCTACAGGGAGTCCGGTAGCGGTGGCCGTTGTTTGAACAGGCGTGGTATTCCAGGAATAGGTATAGGTGGCAACACCTCCGGGCGTAACAGTGACCGTTCCGTCAGACCCACCGTTGCAGGAGACATTGGTCTGTGAAGGTGTTTCAGTCGGAGGCGGGGGCTGGGTAATGGTTACGATAGAGGTGGTAGAGCATCCGTTATGATCGGTGATGGTGCAGGTATAGACACCTGCGGCAAGTCCTGTAGCCGTAAACGACCCTTGTCCGCCTCCGATAGATGCTGCAGGTGTCCAGCTATAAGTATATACTCCTGTACCTCCTGTTGGATTTACGGTGGCGCTTCCTGCACTTGTGCCGTTGCATATATTGTTTACCTGTGAATTGGTGGCGGCAACTGGAGCCGGCTGTGTGAGGGTGACAGAAGCGGAAGTCTGACATCCGGCATTGTCTGTCACGGTTACCGTATAATTGCCGGCAGGAAGTCCGGTTGCTGTGGCTGTTGACTGAGAAGGAGTACAGTCCCACGAATACGTATAAGCTCCGGTGCCGTTGGCTGCGGTTACTGTAGCTGATCCCGTAGCAGCACCATTACACGAGGGGTTGGTGGAGGCGCTGATGACAGCAGTAGGACCGCCAGCATTTGAAACAGCTACCGTCGTGGACTTCGCGCAACCATTGTTGTCGGTAACGGTGATTGTATAGGTTCCTGCTCCAAGGTTGCCTGCTGTGGTAGTTCCCTGCCCTGTGCCGATAGATGCGGCAGGTGTCCAGGAATAGGTGTAGGCACCGGTCCCTCCGCTGGTGGAGGTTACCGAAGCGCTGCCTGATGGGGTACCGCAGCTTGCTATGGTAGAAGAAGTGCCGATAACAATTGCAGCCGGTTGGGTGAGTGTAACGCCCGATGTAATGGTACATCCCTTGTTATCTGTAATAGTACATACATAGCTGCCAGCGGCCAGGCCTGTGGCTGTAGCCGCGCTCTGTCCGCCTCCGATAGAACCGGCAGGTGCCCAGGAATAGGTGTAAGCAACCGTGCCCCCGGTAGGTACAACGGTGCCGGTGCCGGTGGCTCCACCCGAACAGACAACATTGGTTTGCGAATTGGTTACGGCGAGTACAACAGGCTGTGTGATGGTGACCACTGTCGTGGTCGAACAACCGTTGTGGTCTTTAATGGTGCAGGTAT
>Ga0206918_1056_pt1 | contig 28350 bp, 28 predicted proteins | sample Alteio_BWOrgHeat_69_FD_152950 | JGI IMG/M metagenome (GOLD analysis project Ga0206918, IMG submission 152950) | Enriched cells from forest soil in Barre Woods Harvard Forest LTER site, Petersham, Massachusetts, United States -... | ecosystem: Environmental > Terrestrial > Soil > Temperate forest >... | reverse complement strand
CTTTGCTCCGGCGCTCACGGAGGCGATTTTCGATCTTACAGGGAATCGTATCCGGAAATTGCCATTCGATTTGAAGCAGGTCTAAATCGATTATTACCACGAAGACCCATGCCAATAAAGGAAATTTACGATATCATAACGGCCTTTGACGAAGCCACGCGCGAAGGCAAGCAAACAGCGTTGGCAACTGTCGTACATGTCGATGGCTCATCCTATCGCAGACCAGGGGCAAGATTGCTTGTAACGGACGAAGGCAGGCTTACGGGCGCAATCAGCGGCGGTTGTCTCGAAGGGGATGCGCTTCGGAAGGCGATGTTTGCCTTAAGCCGGCGAAAATCGATGCTCGTCACGTACGACACCATGGACGAAGACGATGCCAGGTTAGGAATTGGCCTGGGCTGCAATGGTATTATCCAGGTGTTGTTTGAGCCCATTAACCCCTCGGATCCGAAAAACCCGATCGAATTGCTGAAATTGGCGGTCAATCAAAGGCAACATTCCGCCCTGGTAACCCTTTATTCGCTCCGGGACAAACGCGACCCTCAGTTGGGGACTAGTTTGCTCATACAGGGCGACGCTTTGTTTTCCAATGGGAAAATCGACTTTGAATTCAATGCCGTCTTACAGGAGGACGCGCAAAAAGTACTGGCAACGAAGACTTCGATTTTTCGAAACTATGTATCGGGAACGAAGGAATTAACGGCATTCATAGAATTCGTCCGGCCTGCCGTCTCCCTTGTCATTGTTGGTGCGGGCAACGATGTAGTCCCACTCGTGAAAATGGCGGATATATTAGGTTGGCAAACAACTGTCGTGGACGGTCGTCCGAGCCTGGCCAGACCGGAACGTTTTGTACCGTCATGTCGGGTACTCGTTGCAAAACAGGACCAGGTGCTTGAAAAAATCGGCATCGACGACGAAACGGTGTTTTTACTGATGACTCATAACTATAACTATGACCTGGCGATGTTGAAAGCGTTGATCAAAAAAAACGTTGCATATATCGGCTCCCTTGGCCCCAGGCAAAAGCTTGATCGGATGTTGGACGAAATGAGGTCGGAGGGCATCACTATACCCGGGGATCAGTTGGAAAACATCTATGGGCCCACCGGACTTGAAATTGGCGCCGAAACTCCTGAAGAGATTGCACTTTCTATCCTCGCTGAGGTCAAGTCGGCACTGGCGAAAAAGGATGGCCGGTCCCTCAGGGAAATTGAAAATACAATACACTCCCGCGCGGAGGTACGGATTGAGAAAGTACGTCTTGCTGACTGATAACCGAACTTTACAGTATGGTGAAAACAGGTATCATTATTCTGGCTGCAGGGGATTCGTCACGGATTGGCAGACCTAAACAGTTGCTGCCTTATGGCGACAAAACGCTGTTGTGGCATGTAGCGGTCGAAGCACTCGGGGCTTTCCTAGGGCCGGTCGTGGTGGTGACCGGCGCATATCACAAGGAAATTGAAGACTCCTTGCGCGAGCAATCGGTAGAATTTGCATACAATCCCGATTGGCAAACCGGGATGGCGTCAAGCATCGTCAGAGGTCTGCTAAAAGCACTCCAATCCGAGCCAAATTTGCGGGCGGTTATTGTTGCTGTTTGCGACCAGCCAAATCTTTCAGCAGGAGTTTTCAGATCGTTGATAGAGAATTATTCTGTTTCGGGAAAAGGGTTAATTCCTTGCAGGTATGCCGAGGCAATGGGAACCCCGGTGCTTTTTGATAAAAAATATTTTAGCGAACTGTCGGAATTGACAGGCGAAACAGGGGCTAAACAATTGTTGAAGCGATACCCGAACGACGTATCGGCGGTTGCATTTCCGGGTGGAGAAATTGACGTAGATACGGAGGAGGACTTTAGAAAATTACGCCCGTAATTCAACCGCCCGCAATAGAACAAAAGTTACCCTGGCTCTCATGGGCATTTTTGACCGCTCATTCCCCATAATGGCACGTTTGTAACTTTGTCACCCCGCTGGCCAGCCTATTTCAGGATATTTACAGGATTAAATTGGCTAAACGCATCCGATTATGAAGTTCATCTCCCGGGTCACTATCCTGACGCTTTTGACAAGCACTTTTGCCGTATCCGCCTCCTTCGGCCAGCCGCTCCCGCTCGATACCGCCGTCCGCACCGGCAAGCTGGCAAACGGCCTTACGTATTTCATCCGCCATAATGAGGAACCAAAGGATCGCGTGCTCATTTACCTGGTGAATAATGTAGGTTCCGTACTGGAGGACAACAACCAGCAGGGGCTTGCCCACTTTATGGAGCACATGAACTTCAACGGTACAACGCATTTTCCGAAAAATGAGCTGATAGACTATCTGCAAAAGAACGGTGTACGTTTCGGAGCCGATATCAACGCCTATACCAGCTTCGACGAGACAGTCTACCAGCTTCCGATTCCCTCCGATAAACCGGATGTTCTCCGAAATGGCCTGCGCATCGTTCATGACTGGGCACAAGGCGCCCTCCTTGACCCGACGGAGATCGACAAAGAGCGTGGCGTGGTGCTCGAAGAGAAGCGATTGGGCAAGGGCGCCGGTGAACGTATGCGCCGGATCTACTGGCCGGTGATCCTCGACAACTCCCGCTATGCGGAGCGACTCCCCATCGGCGTCGATTCCGTCCTCAATCATTTCACGCCCGCAACCATCCGACGATTCCATCATGACTGGTACCGGCCCGACCTCCAGGCCGTTATTATCGTTGGCGACGTCGACGCCGCCGCTATGGAAAAGGCAGTCCGCGAGCAGTTTGCCGATCTCAAAAATCCTGCCGGCGAAAGGTCCCGCACCCGTTACCAAATTCCCCTCACCGGCACCAACCGGTTTGTGTCCGTCACCGATAATGAGATGACCAACACCCAGGCCGAAATGTTGATCAAGATACCCGGGTTGGTGATTCATACCGCCGCCGAATACCGGACAGACATCATCCGCGAACTCTTTAACCAAATGATGGCCGGCCGCCTGGCAGAGTTGACGCGCCAGGCCAACCCGCCCTTCCTGGGCTCCAATATAGGCATTGGCGGTTTTATTGACGGATTGGACGTATTCGACGCCTCCGTCACCGCCAAACCCGGCGAACTGGACAAGGGCTTCAAGGCCGTCTGGCGCGAAGTGATCCGCGCCAAACGATTCGGTTTCACCCAGACCGAGCTCGATCGGGCAAAAAGCGAGTATCAGTCAGAGATCGAGCGTGCCTGGAAGGAGAAAGGCAAAACCGAAAGCCAGAACTTCGTGCAGGAATACCAGGAATATTTTCTCAAGGGCACCGCGTCACCAGGCATCGATGCCGAATACAAGCTGGTACTCCAGGCCCTGCCTGACATCACCATCGCCGACATCAACGCGTTGCTCACCCTTGATGTTACCGACCACAACCGGACGATCCTCATCCAGGCCCCTGAAAAGGACAAAGCCAACCTACCGGATTCCGCCACCGCAAGCGGCTGGCTGGCGTCAGTGGAAAGCGAAAACCTGACTGCGTACAAGGATCAGGTCTCCGCGGCGTCGTTGCTGATCACCCAACCCACAACAGGGAAGATCGTTAGCGAAAAGAAGGATGATAAACTTGGCCTCACCACATGGACCTTAAGCAACGGGGCCACTGTCCTGATAAAACCCACTAATTTCAAAAACGACGAGATTGTTTTTAGTGCCTATGCCGCCGGTGGCACTTCTTTAACCCCTGACGCCGATTTCCAGTCCGCCGCCAGTGCCGCGGTCCTCGTTGGCTCAGGCGGAGCAGGCAACTACGATTTGACCGGGCTACAAAAGTATCTCGCCGGGAAGCAAATCAACGTCCGCTTCCAGATCAACGAACGCGACCAGGTCATAAATGGAAGCACAACACCCGCCGATCTTCCCACCGCCATGGAACTGCTGTATGCCGACTGGACAGAGCCGAGAAAGGATAGTGCTGTTGTCAATAGCATTTTGGAGCGCAGCAAGGCCAACATCGCCAACCGCTCCGCCGATCCCAACAGCGTCTTCAGCGATACGGTAAACGCGGTACTCGGCGACTACAATGTCCGCCGGACCGGCCCGTCGATCGCAAAGATGGACCAGATCAATCTCGACAAATCCTACCAGATCTTCAAGGATCGTTATAGCGACGCCTCGGGCTTTACGTTTACTTTTGTCGGCAGCGTGAATCCGGACTCGCTCCGCCCGCTGGTTGAAACGTATCTCGCGTCCCTGCCTTCCACCCATTCGAACGTCCAGGCCAAAGACCTTGGCATTCACATTCCCCCCGGCGTCTCCACACACGTGGCGCACAAGGGAACTGAACCCAAGGCGACCGTGTATCTCGTCCTTTCCGGCTGGCTGGACTACTCGCGTGAAAACGTCATCCGTCTCGACGCGCTCCGCGAATGCCTCGAAATTCGTCTGCTCGAGCGTCTCCGGGAGGAGGAAAGCGGCGTGTACAGCCCCGGCGTCCGCGTGAATTCATCCAAGCTCCCCAAAGGTCGTTATGCTTTCTACGTCAACTTCGGCTGCGCACCAGAGAATGTCGACAAATTAGTCGCCTCCACGCTTGACGAAATAAATAAATTGCGGACAAGCGGCCCGCTCCCGGCCAATCTCCAGAAGTGGCGCGCAGAAGACCGGACGAGTCGCGAGACCCAGTTAAAGACGAACCGGTTCTGGTTGGGCTATCTGCAAGGCCAGATCGCCGATCAGGAGCCATTGGACGAAATCCAGGGCTACGACAAGGCGGCAGACGCCGTTACGGTTCAGGCGCTTAAGGACGCGGCCAACCGATATCTCGATGGGAAAAACCTCATCCGACTGGAGTTGGAACCGGAAAAGAAGTAAGGTCGGTTCTCACCGATTGGTGCCTAACTCCGGTCCTGCCGGCTACCGTCTTACATTGCCAATGGCGACAGCAAATCCATGGCTATTTACCTGGATTGTTTTGGGCTTCACTCCTTTTTGTACGTCCGACGATTTTGAAGATATGTTCGTCGGTTTGCCGCAGGCCGCCGACCATGCATAAGTAATTTTATGACAATAATATACTTCAAAATGAAAAATATCCCGAACCATTTATCAATTATCGCATTTGCATTAACAGGATTTATGAAAACGTCCTGCGGTAGCCATATTAAAAGCGAAACAAGCAATACGGCAGATGCGGCTCCATCTGCAAAAGAAAATTCGACTTTTTCCTATAAGATTGACGGCCAACTTTATTCATGGACTGGCAACGATCCTTATGCAAACCGGGCAACAATAGACTCCAACAATGAAATATTTTTTACGCTGATGAGCAACGACCCCGCAGAAAAAAATCCGCCACAATTTGGATTCGGTATTGCTGCTGTTGGCTCTACGATTATAAACTGGGAAAATATGGATCGCTTCAAATCATCGGGAAGCCTTCGCAATTAGCCGACGGTAAATTTGATCTGCCGCTAAAAAAACAAAAGAAATAAAAAGTCCGGAGCGGGCACGATGAAAATCTTAATTTCGGTCATTAACTATGACTATTTTTCCAGATGACCTTGATTTGACAAATGAGCCAACCCTTATAAAGGACTCCTTCAATTCCTTGACTAACAAAGAATGCTTTGAATTGGTAAAAGACGATTCTGAAGCACAGTTTATCACCAGTACCATCAGAGAATTTATCGGGGGCGTAGATACGTCGGAAGCCTTTTCTCTTCAAAATATACTGAAGTTCAAAAATAGTACAGCCTGCTTTTATATTGGACAATGTTTGTTTGACGCTGGACTGTCTTGGGGAGGTGGAAGATATGACCGTGGATATAAACACAGGTATAGGTATGATACAGTCGGCTTTGGCCAAATGAAAATAGACCTGGGCATGACCCTATTACGTGCCAAAACATTTGGCGATAAATTGGTAGATCACTTTACCCATTTGGAAATCCAAATCCCAGATAATGAAGAGTTTAATAATAGGTTCTATCTTTCCTCATCGGAGAAAGAAACGGTGTTGAAAGTATTCGATGCTAATTTTGTGGAGACACTTAACAAGTACAGCGGATTCACGCTGTTTGCAAAATCGGACAAAATGTATCTTGTCTTTGAAAATCACCTGGAACCGCAGCAGTGCGCTATAATCGAGCATATCTTTAATGCCTTTAAATTTTGGATGATCTAATCGAGTAATATATGACCGCCGACGGCCCGCTGGCCAAAGAGAAGTGAGCGCATTTGCATGAACGCCAGCGCCTGATCACCGGTAATGCGAAGGCAATTTCTTTCTTTCGGCGTAACTTTGGGACAAACAACCCAAGTGAAAGTCCACCACCCCCAACTCATTGACTTATTGAAAAAAGCGTACTCGGCGGAAAAAGCAGCCGCCTTTGCCTATCAGGGGCACGCCCGGTCGGTCAAAAGCGCGGAAGAAAAGGCAGCGATTCGCCAAATAGAGCTGGACGAGTGGAATCACCGCAAAGAAGTGCTGGAGATCATGCGACAATATGAAATCCCGATATCGAGGTACTATGAAATACGGTTTCATATCGTCGGGAAACTAATTTCAGCAAGTTGTTATGTGATCGGCTGGTTCATGCCCTTCTATTTCGCCGGACGGCTGGAAAGCGGGAATGTCTGTGAATACTTTCGCATGAAACACTTTTTTAATGCGATCGGCAATACGCAGCACGATCAAATCCTATATGAAATGGGCATAAAGGAAAAGGAGCACGAGGTTTATTTTTTAGAGCAAATAAAGACGAACAAACTGTTGCCTTTCTTTGAGCGGGTATTTTCCTGGGGTAATAAAAAGGGCTTTAATAACGTGGATCTGGACAAAAAGTATCCGGTAGAAAAATCGGATGTTTATTGTAAAAAATAAAGACGGCATGGCGGCTAGATAACGCTTGATCCGGAACTGGCGATTTCCGACAGCATCTCTGCCCGTTTCTTTTGCTTTTCCCCGTCGTTCGCACCCGGGATCTCATTATAGCATGACATGCGAACCTAGGTCATGGTCTAAATGCCATATCTCTGCTTCACAAAAGCAAACCATTGCTTTGTAAATTCTTCGTCATCTATATTCAGTAGTTGCTTAATGTTGCCATTATTCTTAATAAGGGCGTTTAGAATGGCTTTGCCTTTGTTTTCAACCAGGTATTGGCCGATAAGATAACCTACATCATAAATAGAAGTATCCTGCAAATCATTTAATTGTTTAAGCCTTGGTGGCTCTTGGCTTACCAGATATGAGATATGATGGGGATCGTAGAGTTGGCCAGATTCATAAATAGCAATAACCTCCCATAGCCAACGCGGGTTGTTTGCAATTTTTGAATTTATATGCCGCGAAACACAATGCGCAAATTCATGGATGATACTCTTTATCATCTCTTTGTAATCCTGGCCGGGCGCATCGGGGGATATCATGTGTATGGCCGAATCGCCCAAAGTAGACCCGGTTGACCAAAAAGGTAGGTTGGGCGCCCACGGCTTTACGCCTTCGCGGTAATTTAGCGTATCGCAGTACAAATGGACCGTTACCACGCGCATTTCCTGTGACTGCAGATCTGTAGTAATGCGGGTATATCCACTCTCCAAACTGTCAGCGATTGCCCGGATGTGATTATCGTCAATCTTAGTAAAGATGATTGTAAAGTGTTTCGAATGATAAATATCTGCTTGAGGGCTTATCCAACTTATCATAAAAAGGGCAATGGCAAATTTCATGTTTGTTGATTAATTAGTGATAGACAAGAGCATTTAAATTTCTACCAATTTCTAAAATGGCAGCCCACAAACCATGTGAGACGCGGCAATCGTGGGCTCTCCTTTGGCTGGGGCGGCGCACCTCGTGCTATTGCATATACATACGAATATTCCCTTGAATGGTGTCATCGGCTGTGACCTTGTAATTTATAGCTGGTCTGGTCTTCGCCAGATAGTCGCCAAAGGCATAATAACAGCTTTCGGATACTTTGCAATCTAGCGTGTCCGAGGTGATCCAACGAATATCGGTGAAACAATCAAAATCAAACCGGGAAACATAAAAGTTACCAAATTTGGGAGGGCTGTCTCCTGCTTTAACAACGGAAATGTTTAAGAAATAATTCCCATTCACCGGTTTCACATATTTATAAACATAAAGCTCGTACTTTCCGGTAGGAGAGGTCGCCTGATAGAAAATCTTTCGGGTATAGGAAGAGTCGATGGGGTCCCGGTGTATCACATGGATGGTCACGCCCTCGAGGATGGTATCGGTTAGACGCGAAGTTCCGTCGGCGATGAAATCGGTGAATTTGTCTTCGAGAACCAACGTATCGCTGTTTTTCCAATAGAGGCGATCGAAGTCCCAGTTGGTATAGGAAAACACGAAGTTCTTTGGGTCCACGCTGTCGCCTCGCTTCAAGATGGTGGCCGACCAGGTCCGATCGCCATCCCACGCGCCTTGTATATAGTGATATTCAAGTAAAAACCTGGCACTGTCGGGCGAGTAAGTCCTTCGGATCTCGCTAAATTTTCCCGGTGACGTAATGGTAAAACAGGACGTCCAGGGGACGACAAGGAAAAATAGGAGAGTTGGGCCCGGGTTTTTCATATTCCTAAAATTACGGATTTTGGTTCAGGCATATATGGCGCCGCACATTCTCTATCTTCGTCTCGCAAATCATCATGACCCCGTGAAGTATCTCATTATACCGCTACTTACTCTTTGCCTTCCCCGCTAACTACTCGCTCAACAAGTGCCGGGGCGCGCAAGTAAGCGATCTTATTCGGTCAACCCAGAGATGGCACCAAAAATGTCACCCGGCCAACTCCCCGGTTATGGAATTCTGAGAACGGAATAACCTCCTAACCCGGAAAATCCATGGCCCAAACTATCATGGCGTCCAGTACCGGTTTTAGCGCCAGGCCTGAAGGCGTGAGATTATATGTTACATAGGGAGGCACCACGGGCTTAGCTTTCCGGCGCAGCAGGCCGTCGTTTTCCAGGTGTTTCAGGTGCTGGATCAAAACTTTTTCGGTGATGGCTGGAATAGCTCTCTTGATCTCGCTGTAGCGCTTGCTCCCGGCCAGGAGATGGTACAAAATGATGGGTTTCCAATAGCCGCCTATCTTCTCCATTACGTGGGTAACGGGACACTCTTTAAAAGCGAACTGTTTGTTCTCCTGTATGACGGAGGTCGGTTTGATTTTTGCCATGATACATACTTTAGGGTAAGTACTTGTATAAAAGATAGTACAAATATACCTTTGTTGCCGACAAATACAAAAGTCAACATCATGAAAATTACAGTAACAGGATCGCTTGGAAACATTAGCCGGCCACTGGCGCAAATCTTGGTCAAAGCCGGTCATCAGGTGACAATAGTAAGCAGCAAAAAAGAAAAGACAGCCGAAATCCAGACATTGGGCGCAAAGGCTGCCATCGGCTCGGTGGAAGACGTAGCCTTTCTTGGCAGCACCTTCGCGGGCGCCGACGCGGTATATACCATGGTGCCCCCCAATTTCGCGGCAAATAACTGGCGTCGGTACATCAGCGGTGTCGGTAATAACTACGCACAGGCAATCCGGGCGACAGGCGTCAAAAAGGTCGTAAACCTCAGCAGCATCGGCGCGCATTTACCCGATGGCACCGGGCCGATCAAAGGATTATATGATGTCGAACACACCCTGAACGCACTGGATGGCGTAGCGGTAAAGCACCTGCGTGCAGGCTTCTTCTACAATAACTTTTATGCCAACGTGAATATGATCAAACACATGGGCATACTCGGTAGCAACTATGCAGCCAGCAACCATCTTCCCCTGGTAAATCCGGCGGATATCTCCGACGCCGCTGCTGAAGAGATACAGCGGCCTTTTGCCGGCAACAGTATTCGTTATGTCGTAAGCGACGAGCAGACTGCGGGCGAAGTGGCGACTATCCTGGGCGCGGCCATTGGCAAACCTGAACTGAAATGGGTGGAATTCAGTGACGGCGATGCGCTCGCCGGAATGAAGCAGGCCGGATTGCCGGAAGAAATAGCCAAAAATTACGCGGAAATGGGCGCGGCAGTACGCGAAAGTAAGCTGTGGGATGATTATATAGAGCATAAACCCGCTGTCCTGGGAAAAAGAAAATTCGCCGAATTCGCCAGGGAATTTGCTGCAGCATACAATAGCTGATACGGCGACTTTGAACACATTATGTTTTTTTTAAATTCATTCGCACGTGCTGTTATTATGTTATTTGTTTGGCGTATATTGGTATGGTCTATACCATTATGGAAGTAATACCTCGCCACCAGTGCCTTATTTATGACGGATCACCCGCCAAGATGCTGACTGCCATCGGGGCGCACATTAAACAACAGCTTGCTGAGAATGTACGGTGCCTCTACCTGAACAGTCCGACCATGGTAGCTGGTCTGCGATCGTATCTTTTTGCTATTGGCGTGGATGTGCCCGAAGAGGTCATAAAAGGCCGGCTGATCCTTTCATCGGACCAAAGCCATTTCAAAGACGGGCAGTTCGATGCCGACGAGATGTTGCGACAGCTTGAAGATGCCATAAATCTGGCATTGAGCGATGGCTACAAAGGCCTATGGGCAACGGGTGACATGACCTGGGAATTGGGGCGGGACCGGAACCTGAAAAAGCTCGTAGATTACGAGTGGAAATTGGAAAACTTATTTCAAAAATACCCCCAACTGTCGGGTATTTGTCAATATCACCTCGGAACACTGACGAGTGACACGGTTTGCAATGGCCTGGTCTCACACCCGACAATCTTTGTAAATCAGACGTTGGCAAGGCTGAACCCGCATTATATTCCGAAGTCCTCCCCGACCGATCCTATTGCAACAACCGGAGAACTGAAGCTTTTTGTCCAAAATCTCTGTGCCTTGCAACCGGAAGGCGGTTGGAATCGCTTGTAACTGAAAGATAGCCGGACCCGCCTACGACAACACAGCATTGATGGACGAGATCAGGTCATCTTTCCGAAACGGCTTTGACAGGAACGCATCCGCACCGGCCGCCAATGCAAAATCGCCACAGGTCTTGTCTACACCGGACATCATGACCACCTTTGTCTGGGGGCAATTGGCTTTGATATAGGGGATGAAATCAAAACCGTATCCATCCGGAAGCCGATTGTCCATAAGGACTACCGAAGGACGCTTCTTTTGAAGAAAGGACTGGGCGCTGCAAAGCGTGCGGACATGTTGGATGCGCACATTCGGATTGCTCAAAATGACGTTGAGCAGCAGACACATTTCGCCTTCGTCCTCGATCAGGAGTATGTTGATCTTTTCCGGGTGGCTATCGGAAGGGGTAACTTTCTTTCTCATAACAATCGCTGTTTTGAATTCCAGTCCAATTTTAACGCCAATTTTAGTCGTGGTCGAATTCGTTGATAAAGGGGGTATTTGGGGAATTCCATCTACATCGGTTACGGTCAATTGCGATGTCCCGCTTATATTTGTACTCTCTTCAATATACTACATATGCGGATCGACAGAAGGCGCTTCATCCAACTTTCGGCTTTAGCGGCGGTTCCCCTGCCCTACTCACCTCTCTTAAAAAGCCGGCAAAACGACACCCTGACTGAGATCTTCAACAACCCCACCAATATCCACCGGCCATTTGTAAGATGGTGGTGGAACGGCGATCGGGTAACAAAAGCGGAAGCAGAGCGCGAACTGGACGTGCTGCAACGCGCGGGCATCGGCGGGGTGGAGATTAACCCTATCAAATGGCCGGAGAACGGTGACCCGATCGGCATCAATGAATTGCAATGGGGCAGTGAAGAGTGGCTTGACGTGGTCGACACGGCGGTCAGGGGCGCAAAGCAACGAGGAATGTATTGCGATATGATCATCGGCTCCGGCTGGCCTTTTGGCGGTGAATTTGTTCCGCAGGACGAACGATCGGAGATCATCCTTCTTGGCACGCGCAACCTGGAAGGCGGAAAGCAATATCAATTTACACAAACGGAATTGCTGACCAGTGTCCCTCCGCCATCGACCTATGCAAACCGCGTCACCGGGCTTTTTATGCTCCGTCTCGCTCCTGCAACGATGGATGCGTTTACCGCCGGGACCGATCTTAGCGGCGAATTGGCCAAAGACCTTATCCAGATCGATGTTCCCGCCGGTGATCATGTATTTTACTATCTGCTAAAAGTAACCGGATTTCAGACTGTCATCCAGGGAGCAGCCGGATCAAACGGACCCGTGATCAACCATTATGACCGGAAAGCGGTTGAAAATTACCTCAACCGGTTTGGCGATATTCTCACAAAGAAGCTGGGGCCGCTGGATCATCATTTCAGGGCCTTCTTTACCGACAGCATCGAACTCGAAGGGGCCAACTGGTGTCGGGATATGTTTGATCAATTTCAGCAGCGGAACGGCTATGACCTGCGGCCATATTTTCCGTATATCCTCTTTAAGGTCGGGGAACAGGGCAACGCCGTAAAGGAGACGTATGGCTCCAGCTTTTCCCCCGAAGTAAAAGGAATGCTGGATCGCGTGCGGTACGATTTCCACGTGACGCGGGTAGCGCTATTCCATGAGCGTTTTATCGCGACCTTTACCGGATGGTGCCGGAAGCATGGGGTCAAATCCAGAATGCAGGCATATGGAATGGATTGCCACCCGCTCGAAGCGAGTATGATGATCGACATCCCGGAATGCGAAACCTGGCAATTCACACCGCTGGTGGAGGAGTACGAAGGGCTGCAAAAAGGCCGGAGCTACACCATCAGTAATAAATTCGTATCATCCGCAGCCCACCTGGCCGGAAAACAGGAAATCAGCTGTGAAGAGCTTACCAATACCGGTGAGATCTTTTGCAACACGCTTGAACGGATAAAAGTGACCGGGGACCAAAGCAACCTCTCCGGGGTAACCCACTCCGTTTTGCATGGTTTTAACTATAGCCCGCTCGAGACGCCGTTTCCGGGGTGGATCCGGTATGGGACCTATTTGAGTGAACGCAATACGTGGTGGCCGTTTTTCCGGCAGTGGGCCGACTACAAGTCCCGGCTGTCTGCTGTCTTTCAGCATGGCGAAATGCAGGCGGACATTGGCGTCATGTTTCCGCTGGCGGACCTGGTGGCAAAGTACGGCTTTCAACGCGACCCCTTTCCGGTGGTGACGTATCCGCCTTATGTTCACTGCGTGTGGGAGGCGATCCATCAAAACGGATATGGCTGCGATTATGTTTCCGAGAAGATCATCCAGCAATCCACGGCAGGCGGTGGCCAATTCCGTTATGGTACGCGTTCGTATAAAACATTGCTTTTGATCGAGGTCGAGACCATGATGCCGGAGACCGCCAGATCGATAGAAAAGCTCGCAGCAGCGGGCTGTAAAGTGATCTTTATCGGGAAAGCCCCCCATTTAACACCCGGTCTGCGGGCGGATAGGGGATCGGATGAATTGATATCCGGGATCAGCGAAAGGATCGTCACGAAGTACCCGAAGACAACCGGCGTAGTCATGCCGCCGGGCGATGACCTGGTCGGCTGGGCGCGGGATTTGGCACAACGGTTCTCCCTCGAACCATATGTCCGGATCGACAACCCGGTGAACCATGTCAGCCAGTTGTATTATAAGGACGCCACCCGGGATATTTTCTTTTTTACAAATTATAGTGCGGAAAAGGAACATTCCTTCCGGGCGCGTTTCGATACCAACAAGACCGCCTGGCTCTGGGATGCGGAGACGGGCCAGCAGCTTCTGTATCCTGCAGGTAAAAACAACGAATTACAACTTTCGCTGGGGCCCTGTGAGACGCGGCTGATCGTCTTTGACCGGGCCAAAAGCGGAAAGCGCTTTGTAGCCAACGATCCGGCAGGAAGTACGGAAATCGTGCTGGAAGGGCCCTGGCAATTGGCACTTCATCATGTCAACGGCACAGAAAAAACGCTCTCCCTTGACCATTTGACCGATCTGACGGACGTTGAAGGATGCAAGGATTTTGCCGGGACCATCACGTATCAGATCACTACCGACATCGGGAAGCCGTCGGAACACACCTGGCTTAATCTCGGACATATCAACGATATATCGGAGCTGACGGTCAACGGACAAGCGGCGGGAACAAGATGGTACGGCCGCCATCTGTACGATATATCCAGGCTTGTCAGGCAGGGGTCAAATACTATCAGAATCCGGATTACTACCACCCTTGGCGCGTATACCAAATCACTAAAAGAGAATAAGGCCGCGCAGGAGTGGTCCTGGGGCAGAGTGCCGCGGCCGATGGGGCTCGCGCAGCCGGTGAAATTGCTGGTCAGGGGGTAAGCGGGATTTTTTTGTCCATATACTCATTCCGCCCTCAAACTCCTCACCGGGCTCACCACCGCCGCTCTCACCGCCTGCCAACTGATCGTAACAAGCGCAATAGCCACCGCCGCAAAACCCGACAACGCAAACACGACCCAGCCGATATCGGTCTTGTAGGCAAACCCCTCCAGCCATTTATTCATGGCCCACCAGGCAACCGGTGCAGCAATGGCAAAGGCGACGACCACCAGCAGTAAAAAGTCCTTTGAAAGCATGACCACGATTCGTGCGACCGAAGCGCCTACCACTTTGCGGATGCCGATCTCTTTGGTACGCTGCTGGGCCATGAACATCGACAAGCCGAACAAGCCCATGCACGAGATAAAAACGGCGATAACCGCAAAGATATCCGCCAGCTGCCCCACCATCGTTTCGCTGTGATATTGGTGAGCAAAATGATCATCTGCGAAAGTGAATTCGAATGGATATTTGGTATTGAATTTCTTACAAGCCGTTTCCAGGGCGGCCAATGCCTGCTTTGTCCGGCCGGGTTGTGCCCGGATGATCGCATATCCGCCCTCCGGCTTTTCGCGCAGACTGATGATCAGGGGCTCAACCGGATCGTGAAGGGAACGGGCATTAAAATTCTTGATCAGCCCGATGATGGTCCCTCTTGCCTCTCCGGATAGTGTCGAGCCAACAGGATTTCTCATCTTCATCCGCTTCGCGGCCTCCTCGTTGATAACGAAATTATTCGAGTCGGCTCCATACTCACGCGAAAAGTCCCGACCTGCGCTCAACGCTATTTTCATTGTTTTGGTAAAATCATAACCGACACGAATTTCCATGAACTTTACCTTTTCATTTGGGTCCTTTCCGGCCCAGTTATAACCGTACGACCACGTGTGCACATTGGTCGGGATGGTCGTGCATTGGGAAATATCCTGGACAAGTCCTGTTGGCATTACCTCACTCTTAAAGACATCATAATTTTTTTGGAGGTCACCTTCCAACGGAATGTAAATAATATTACTCCGGTCAAGGCCTAAATTCTTTGTCTGGACATAATTCAACTGCTTGTAGACAATCGCCGTGCACACAATCAACACAACAGACAAGGTAAATTGAAAAACCACCAGCCCTTTGCGAAAAAAGACATCCCCGGGCTTAAATTTAAGCGACCCTTTCAGCACGGTAAGCGGGTTGAGCGACGAGAGAAACAACGCAGGATAACTGCCGGCAATAAGGCCGGTTGCGATCGTCAGGCAAAACAAGGTCAAAATAAAATAGGGGTCAAAAATATGCAGCGACAAGTCTTTTCCCGTAACAGCATTAAAAGCGGGTAGCAATGTCTTTACCAAAACGACAGCCACCACAACAGCCAATGATGTTGTCACTAATGCCTCCAGTAAGAATTGGCTGATCAGCCGGCCCTTCGCCGCACCCACCACTTTACGAACACCGATCTCCTTTGCGCGTTTTACGCTTCGCGCGGTGGCCAGGTTCATAAAATTGATACACGCAATAAGCAGGATAAAGACCCCGATGATCGAGAAAAGCCTTACGTATTCTATCCTTCCGCCATCCGCAACGCCATTGGTGAACCGGGAATAGAGGTACATGTCCTTATATGATTGCAGGGAGAGTGTTTTGTCGCTTTCCTTTTTGTCATGTTGTGAAATGAAATTCCTGATCTTGGCGTTTACGTTTTCAACTGATGCGTTTGCACGCAGCATTACATACGTTGCTGGCCCGTAATGCCCCCATCCGGCAACGAGCCATTGGTTGTCGTCAAAGAACGGCTGGATGGGCAGCATGAAGTCGAATTTGATAGAGGAATTCTCCGGTATGTCGGCCATCACCCCAGTCACCATATAATTTCTTCTGTCATCGATGCGAACGGACTTGCCGATCGGGTTAAGCTTCCCAAAATAGTTATCCGCCAGCTTTTTCGAGATAACAATATTATCGGGCGACGACAATGCCGTCTTTGGATCTCCCTGCGACAAAGGGAAACTGAACATGTCAAAAAAATCGGGGCTTGCATAGCGCCCGTTCTCCTTTGCGCTTTTTTCCTTGACCGCAAACAGGAGGTCGTCATCCCATGCTACCATGGCGGCATATTCCACTTCAGGGATTTCTTTTTTGAGGGCTTCAGCAAGCAGCCCGGGGGAATATTCTTCGCTGGCCGATATGGTTCCGTTCCTGTCCCTATTATTTACAATTATCTTATATAGCCGGTCTCCGTGGGCTTGACAACTATCATAGCTGCGCTCATCCTGTACCCACAGGTAGATAAACAGGCTGCACGCGATCCCAAGCCCTAATCCAAAAATATTGATGAACGAGAAAGTTGGATTTCTCAGCATATTGCGGACGGCGGTCCTAAAATAGTTGCGGAGCATAGCGCTGAATTTGATACCAAACATATTAAAATTTTCACTATCTTTCAGCCCCACCAAAACACATTTTATGAAACGGCTAACCTTCGCCCTCCTCGCAACTTTCCTTTTCGCCACCCTCAGTTCCACCTTCGCACAAAGCAACGATGACATGAAGGCCATGGCGGCCTACGCCGCGCCTGGCGATATCCACAAAATGCTGGCAAAAACCGCCGGCACGTGGACTTGCGCCGTCACCATGTGGATGACCCCCGGCGCCCAGGCGATGACTTCCACCACCGAAGCAAAAAATGAGATGATCCTCGGCGGGCGTTATCTGCAACAGACCAATACGGGAAGCTTTATGGGGCAACCTTTTACCGGTGTCAGCACCGTTGCATATGACAATGCCAAAAAGATGTTTGTCAATACCTGGATCGACAATATGGGTACCGGGATCATGGTGCTCACCGGCACCTGGGATGCAGCCAGCAATACCATTACACTGACCGGGAATGAGGTCGACCCATCTTCCGGGAAAGATATCCCCGTTAAGGAGACATTGAAGATCGTCGACGACAACCACGAAGAGCTAGCCATGTATACGACAGCTGGCGGTAAAGAGTTTAAGAACATGGAGATCAAGATGGTCAGAAAATAAAACTGTCCCTCCCCAGGGCGTTTTAGCCTTTCGATTTCCCCGCCCGAACCGTCCAATAGTAATAGGACAAGATCCCGGGGACGATCCATATCAGCATGGTCAGCATCATCGGATCAAATTTACCGGCAGCTGCGATCCCTGAATAAATCGCCGCAATCAGGTCGAAAAACAGACCCGCATAGGCCCATTCTTTGATCCGGTTGAACCGCGGGACAAGGATGGCAATCACGCCCAGCAGTTTTGCCACGCTGACAAACTGGATAAAGTAGACGGGGTACCCCATGCCGTCATGCATGATCTGGATCGCGCCGGCGCTTGGCTGTAATCCGCCGACCGCGGAGAATAGCATTAACGCCGCAAAAAGGATCGTAAAGACCCAGTACAGAATAGTTAGCTTTTTTGTCGTCATGTTGGGTTGTTTTGGTAATTGATCATCCAGTTAATGCCGTATTTATCGTTGAGCTCACCGAAGTATGAGCCAAAGAACATATCCTGAAGCGGCATCGTGACAGTCCCGTCCGCCGCCAGCGCATCGAAGAGGCGTTTGGCTTCTTCCCTCGTCTCCGGCTCGACGCAGATATGCATGTTGTTGCCCCGCGTCAGGGTAAAACCCATTTCCTTTGGAGCATCCGTTCCCATGAGGATGTGCCCCCCGGTAATCGGCAATTCAACGTGCAGTACCATTTTCTTTATCGACTCGGCTATGGGAGGATGGTCGCCATCCTGCGGGATATCGCCGAATCGCTGGATGCCCTTGCCGACGAACTCGGATCTAAAGACGTCCCGATAGAAGTTGAATGCCGTTTCTGTTTGGCCATCAAAATTGAGGTAAGTACAGACGCGTGCGGTAGCCCCTGCGCGGTTGTCGGCACGGAGCCGGAACTGCGCTTCGATATACTGGTCCAGGTTGGAAAGTGTCATGGTTAGGCCTTCCTTAAAGCCCATCGCGATGACCTGTTCGAGGTCTTCAAGCTTTTCGTATTGAATGGTGATGTTCACGATGGTGGTCCCGGCGCCTTCGCGAAAGAGATTGGTCCATTTCGAACGAGGCATGCCGGGCGTCAGAGTCCCATTCTCATCGCAAAAGCCATCCATCCCGGAGTAACTGATCTTAACATGGATCTTTTGGAAGTCAACCCGTGACCAGAACTTCTCATCTGTCGGCGAAAGCATATAGAAGAGCCATTGACCGCCCTCGCGGAAATCCATTGTTTTGGTAACAGTCCTGTACGGCTCGGGAGCCCACCATTGGTCGAGCAGTTCCGGCTTTGTCCAGGCGTCCCAGATAAGGTCCAGGCCGGCGGCAAATTCCCGCTCGACGTGGATGATGTTCTTTTCCTTGTTAACCGTAAAATTGAAAAGCAGGTTAGCGTTCATTTTCTTATTTTTTTTCCTTTTTGATCTTCAGCAAGAGTTTATCCAGGTTGTCAAAACGGCCTTCCCAGATCTTTCGGAATTGGCTCAGCCATTTGTCGATCTCTTTCATTTTGTCAATTTGCAGTTGATAATAGATCTCGCGGCCTTCCTGTTTCTGGGTTAACAGGTCACATTCCGTCAGGATGCGCAAATGTTTGGAAATGGCTTGTCGGGTCGTCTCAAAATGCTCGGCGATGGCATTTGGCGTCAGGGCCTGCAACGATATCAGGACAAGGATGGCCCGCCTGGTAGGGTCTGCAATCGCCTGAAAAATGTCTCTGCGTGTTATCATGAAACCATTTGATTGCACAAATATATGTGAAACCATCTGGTTTCGCAAATTTTTTTTGAACTCTTTCCTCAAAAGGATTGTCCGGCAATCCGTCGGGAAGAACTAACTTCATAAAAAACAACCGGTTGCCCTTTTTCAAAGTTTATCCTCCAGCCGCCAATCTTACCGGATTGATCCGTGAATTCCAGGTCTATCACGCAAAATGGAATGAAGAGGAAAATCTCCCGCAGCCCTTTATCACCTGTCTTGCGAATACCGAACAGAATTTATATTTCTACATCAACGACCCGGTTACGGTGATCCCCGCCGGAACTATTAAAATAATTTCGCCCAGGGTAGTGGTAACTGGCCCCAAATTCAAACCGGTTGGTCTGCTGTTCGGCAAAGACCACCTGATGATCAAAGTCGCATTCTGCCCTACCGGCACGTACCGCCTGCTCGGCATCGATATGCAGCAAACAGTGAATAAGGGATTGGATGCCACCGCGCTCTGGGGCAATGAGGTGACGGGTATCGTAGAACAGCTGCGCAAAATTGCCTCTTACGACGCGATGATCGAAATGATCTCTGCCTTTATTGATCGGAAGTTTGACAAAGCATGCAGGCCGGAAGAGCCGATCGACAACATCGCCATCCGGATGCTGGATCCGCTGAGCGATCATACGCTGGAAAAATGGGCATCCCTCGCCTGTCTTAGTCTTCGTCAATTTGAACGCAACTTCATTACCCGGGTTGGCATTTCACCAAAGCTATTCATCCGCATCGCAAGGTTTGAATATGCCATGAAAGTAAAAAATGACTTTCCGGATAAAAGCTGGGCCGGGATTGCCCTGGAATGCGGTTATACGGATTCCTCCCATTTACTCAAGGATTTCAAGGAGTTCGCCGAATTTGCCCCCGGCAGGTTTTATCTCAATCCTACCAGCGGATTCAGCGAATTTCCTACCGGCTAAAGAATGTCGTTTTTTTACATAGCGGGACCAGCTGACCGCCGTTAGCTTTGCGTATGAAATCAAACGACCATCCGGCAGTCTACATACCACCGCCCCTCATTTACGCCGCCTTTTTTTTCTTCTCCCTTTTATTACAAAGCCTATACGCTTTTGATAATAAGTGGCTGACGACAAGACCCGCCGTCATTGCGGGCGGAATATTAATAGCCGGCTGCGTTTTGCTGTGCATTCCGGCTTTATGGCGGTTTATGATTTCAAGGAACACCCTGATGACGATAAAGCCGGCCAATTCGCTACAAACTACGCGCATCTATTCGCTTAGCCGTAATCCCATGTACCTGGGACTTTTGCTGCTCTATTGCGGCATGGGGGTTTTAAAAGGCAACTGGTGGACCTTTATATTAATCCCTTTGCTCGTTGTGGTTGTTCAAACGTATGTAATTAAAAAAGAGGAGCATTACCTGCAAAACGCCTTCGGCGAGGAATACAGCGCATATAAGAACAAGGTGCGAAGGTGGCTGTAGCCTACGACCATGACAAAATTTTCATAATGCCGCCGGAAGCCAGGTTGTTCCTTCATATAACCTTTGGGCTATTTCTTTTTCCGGGACGCCTTCGCCTGCTCGTTGAACGCCAGCGCCAGGTCGATCCAATAGTCAAATGCTTGTTGGGTGGCGATCGCTGATTGCTCGACCAGAATAAATCCGCTCATCGGCCGTTTGGTGAAATCAAGCGTCCGGCAGCCGGGTTTACTCGTTGCCTCCTCATGGAAGGCCGGGTCGATTCGGCACATCAGCTCGTCCTTGAGCACACCGACACACATTTTCCCGTTGCACATAAAGGTGAGGCCGCCCATCATCTTGACTTCCTGGACTTTGGGGACCTCCGCCAGCCGCCATGTTTTTCCTGCTTATTTGAAACAATTGCCCGTAAAGGCGGTCAAATATACCTACTCAACAAAACAATCAGTTATGAAACAACTCCTGCTAGCCGCCGGATTACTGACAGCCGCCACAGCGGGGTACGGGCAATGCGAAAAAAAGACCGTTCTCACCGCTTCGAAAACCGATCACCTCGCCGCCGACAGTAGTGTGGAGCGAACGGATGATGGGGTCATTACCATAGAGTTCGACAAGACTACCTTCCTCGTCAACCAACCCGATCAGGGCCCGATCCCCGGGAAAGTAGATTCGGTCGCATGTAATTGGCCCACCCCATATAAAGTAGGAAAGACGAGGATGAAAGTAACACTCACTAATCCACAAGGCGAACTACAGCACTTCACCGTCACCATCGAAGGAATAGCCGGGAAGGTGACCTTGCTGGCCGTCATGGAGGGTCAACCCAGCCATAAGATCCGGCTAATCGCGGATAAATTCGAAGAGAAGAAGTAGCTCATGATCATTCCGCTCTCAAACTATTTACCGGGTTAGTGCTGGCCGCCCGAATAGCCTGCGTACTGACCGTTAGCAACGCGATGACTATCGCTGCAAATCCTCCCAGCACATAGATCCACCAGGGCATCGTCGTCCGATAGGCAAAGTCCTGCAGCCATCGATGTGCCCCCCAACCGGCAACCGGTGCGGCGATCAGCGTCGCCAGCAGCACCAGGACGATGAATTCCCGTGAGAGGAGAACCACGAGATGGGGGACGCTTGCACCCAGCACCTTTCGGATGCCGATCTCCCGGGTGCGTTGGTTGGCTGTAAAGGCCGCGAGACCGAAGAGCCCCATGCAGGAAATGAAGATAGCGATACCCATGCCGATATTCACTATCCGCGCCGTCTGGTTCTCCCGTTCATATAGCCTCGCAATCGATTCGTCGAAGAACCGGGAATTGAATTGCTCTTTGGGATATCTCGTTGCAAAGAGCGCTTCCATCTTGCCTAAGATACCTTTCATGGTACCCCTGGATAGGTCGGCGCTGGCAAGTTTGACGCTAAGCAGTCCGCCCCCGTCGCTCTGATAAGTGAAGAAGAAGGGACCGATCTTTTCACGCAGACTGTTCGCATGAAAATCCTTTACGACGCCGAGTACAGGACCGACAACCCCGCCGAGCGCACTGCTGACCCGTTGCCCAACCGCGTCGGCCGGCCGGTTGAAGCCAAGCGCCTTTGCAGCCGCTTCATTGATGATGAACGCGCGGTAGCCTTTGGCGGGAACGCTGCCCCACCTGACGGTGTCGGACGGGAAGAAATTCCGGCCGGCGATCAGGGTAAGTCCATACAGGGACATAAAGCCGGTGTCGACGAAATCATACCCCGCGTCGATCCGCACATATTTGGCTCCCCTGTTCTCGAGTACGGTTCCGTTATGCCCTCGGGCGCCGGGACTGTTGCTGCTGATGGATACCTGGCTGACACCGGTAATGGTGCTGATCTCCGCGGCAAGCGCGGCGTGCTGGCCCGCCGGTCCGCCCGGCAGAACGATCGTAACGATGGCATCTTTTTTAAAGCCCAGGTCGGTGTTGATCATAAAGTGGATCTGCCGCCCGATCATCATCGTTCCGATAATAAAGACGAGGCTGACGGCAAACTGGAATACGATGAGGCCCTTACGCAGGTAACTCCGGGAATTTAACTGTTGACTGCCCTGTCCCCGCAGGGTGATCACCGGCAGAAAGGACGACAGCGCCCGCGCGGGATACCATCCTGCCAGAAGGCAGGTGACCGTGACCGTTAGGCCGACGAAGACCCAGGTATCGGGATCGGCCATCCGCAACCGGACGCCATCCGGGAGGCCCACAGGTCCCGCCCGCAGGTCTCCATTCAGGAGAGCGATGACGGGATTCGCCAGCAGAAGCGCGAGTACCGTGGAGGCAAGGACGACGATCCCGGTTTCGCTGAGAAATTGCCAAATGAGGCCGGCACGGCTGCTGCCCAGGACTTTTCGGACGCCTACTTCCTTTGCCCGGAGTATCGCCTGCGCCGTGGACAGATTGACAAAATTGATGGCCGCGATCAGGAGGATAAAGAGGGCGATGCCGGCCAGGGCATACAGCGTCGGCTTGTTCGCCCTGCGGCCATAGTCGTCCCCAAATGAGCTGTTGAAGTGAATATCCGAAAGGGGTTGGAGCAGCAGGCCGCCTTTGGTTTCACCGATGAATGTTTCGTGCAGCTTAAAGAAGGCGGGGAATTGCTTTTCCACCTGCGCCACCGTCGTACCGGGGGATAGTTTGACAAAGGCGTTGGCGCTGCTCTCGAATGCGTTCCAACCGCTGATGTCGTTTCGCACCCAGCTATGCTCTATCGTGGGATACGAAATAAGGTCCGTGAAGGCCAGGTCGCTGTTCTGCTCCCAGTCTTCGACGATGCCGGAAACGGAGACGGTCAACGAATCGTAATAGACCACGGAACGCCCCATCCAATCGGCAGGACTGCCATGTCCAAAATAGCGCTTGGCCTCTGACTCGGTGAGCACCAGGGTAAAAGGCTCCTTCAGCGCCGTAGCGGGGTTGCCCGCCAACCATTTATAATGGAATATCTCCAGATACTGCGGGTCGGCAAAGGTAATGTGCTGCCGCTTGCCTTCCGGGATGCCCGGAAAGACCCGGTCCGGCTTACCCGTCTCCGGTACGATCACCCTGCAGTCATCCGTATACATGCCGGCGACGGTACTGAAACCAGTGGCCTCCCGCCGCAAATCGGCAGCGAGCGGTGGTGGCAGCGAAGCCCCTTCATTAATTTTTCCGTCCGGTCCGGTCATCCACACCCCGACGCGGTAGATCCGGTCGCGATCGGCATGGAAGGTGTCATAGCTGAATTCAAAGCGCACATACAGGTAGATCACGAGGCAGGAGAGTATACCCAGGGTGAGCCCGAGGATATTGATGAGGGTGGTCAGCTTATGCCGGCCGAGACGGCGCAAGGCAAATGGCAGTAGTTTTTTTATCATGATGTAGTAGGATGGATCATTTTAGCCGCCAATGTAGGGCCATTTTCAAAGAGGTTGGGAACCATGGGTTTATCATTTGCGAAGGTTCGCCGCCTGTCCTCTTTCGATACAGTCGGTGTCCGAAGATCATCGAACCGTTCTTGCCACCCACCGCGCCAATTCTTTCGCCGTCCGGCTTGGCTTGAACTCTACCACCTCTATGGTCGCGAGCCCTTTCTTCACCAATGGGTCTGCTTGCATCATCCGCTCCACCGCGCCGCGATCTTTGCCCTTGGCAACAACAATCCCGCCGACCCGTGGAACCTGCCGTCCGGATGCCATAAGGGTGCCCTTTTTGTACTGTTTGTTGAGGAATGCCACATGGGCCGCCATGGCCGCGTCAATTTTTTTTAACGGTACCCGATAACTAAGCGTGATCACAAACAGCGAGGGTCGCCTTTCCTCCTGCTCCGCCTTCCTGGCATCCGCTTCCATAGCCTTTTTTTCAGCCGCTTCCACTTTCCGCTGTGCCGCTTCCACTTTCCGCTGTGCCGCTTCCGCTTTCCGCCGCGCCGTCTCCTCCTTTCGCCGCGCTGCTTCCTCCCTTCGCCGCGCCTTTTCCTCTTTCCGGGCAGCCATCTCAGCGCCCCGCCGCTCGCGGTTCTCCTGATTCATCCGCTCGCGTGCCGTCTTTCGGTCCTCCGCTCCCCCTTTGCGCTGGCCTGCCTTTGCCTTTCCGCCACGCTCCCCTCCCTTCTTACCCGGGATTCTTCGTTCCACTACTTCCTTCCTTCGGACTAACGTCCCGACGACCGGGTCCGCGGCAAAGGAGGATACACTGGCCCCACCACCCAATTGTTGAAAGACCGCGGTCCCGGCCGCCGCAGCTTTGGAATGCTCCCGGACCCATTTCCTTTGACGGTCCTTGTCCTGCTCTTGATAGGCAGCCAGTACACGATTGATCACCGCCAGTTCTTCGCGATAGGATTTTAACTTTCGGTATACCACGAGTAGCCTGCCAACCGCTTCCTGGCTTAGAGGGTCCTTATCCACAATCTTTCGGTACAGCGCAGCCGCTGCCTCCAACTTGCCGGATTTCTCCAGCCGCATGCCGTCCGCCAATCGTTCTTTGCTGCTCATCGCTTATCAAAAATAACCCCTTTCGCCCGGCTGACCGAGATGGTCATTTGTCCGTGCCCGGGAAGAAAGACAATCTCGCCTCTATCGCCGGAAAAGCCGCCGATATCAGTGGAGAACTGATCCTTGCCGGTCGGAGTGAGCGGTATCATCGTCTGCGGGGAGCGGTAAAGATATAGCGAGCCTTCTTTCACCATTACTGTAAAGCCAGCCTGGGCCTCTTCGGAGTAGTATTTTCCGGTGTAGGCTTGCAAACCGGCACCGGAAAGGGCGGGGAGGTTGTCGGGTGGGACATTTCGAAGGCCCGGTCCGGCAGCAGTTTGCTTCGCCGCCGTCGGGAAGAAAAGCTCCTCCACCTGTTGAACGGTGTTTCCCTTACCGTCGAAGGCCGACGTATTGCTCAACCAGGCAATGGATAGTCCGGATGCAGGAAAGGCTTCGAGGTCGGCCCGGTAGGAAGCGGTGGCGCCGTTGTGCTCGATCCGCTGCCCGCCATAGCGTTGACTTAGGAACAGACCGGCTCCATATTCGTTGGGTCGACCGTTGCTAAAGGGATCAACCGCGAGCTGTTTGCCAAGCAAAGAAGGGTTGCCGAGGTGACCGCCCAGATACCAGGCGTTCCATTTCAGCAGATCTTCCGCCGTCGTGAGGAGGCCGCCATTGCCATAGACGTCCTCGTTCGGCATATTGGTCTCATAGATGTTGCGGGTCAGGTCATAAGCGATCGCCCGGTCAGGCACCACCCGTTTGTGATCGTCCCGCCAGGAGGTATGGGTCATGCCCGCGGGACTAAAAATATACTCCCGCGTGAAGGCCGCGAGGCTCATCCCGCTTACCCGCTCCACGATGATGGCAAACAGGTTGTAATTGGAATTGCTGTAGCCGAATTCGGCATTGGGCGCGAAATTGAGGTGTTGCTGATGGATAATGATGTCCAGGGCATCGCGGTTATTGTAGGTCTTGGTCGTGCGGGGCCACCCGGCGATCACGGCGATCGACCCCCAGTCGCGCAGACCGCTGCTGTGGTGCATCATATACCGGAGCAGGATCGGCTTCCCATAGTCGGGTAATTCGGGGATATATTTCCGGACGTCGTCATCCAGTGACAACTTACCCTGCTGTTCGAGCAGCAGGATCGCCGCCGCCGTGAATTGTTTGGAGACCGAGCCGGCTTCGCTGATGGAAGTAGTGGTCATCCGAACCGCATGTTCCAGATCGGCCATACCCCACGCTTTCGAATAAATAACCTGCCCGTTGCGGCTGATGGCCAGCTCACATCCCGGAGCCTCCGGGTGGTATCGTTCAAAAATGGCGTCAATCGCCCGGGCCGTATCCGCCCCGAGCTGCGCAAAAGCCCAGCGGGGGAAGGCGGTGAGCAAGAGATAGATCGCTAGTCGTAGTTGGAGTCTCATGTGATGAAATTAGCAGTTATTCCAGGTAGCAGGCGACGGACCCTACAAAAATACAACACTGCCACTGATCATTTGAAACCCCGCATTGAACTCATCCGATACATTACCAGTATCCTTTATCGTGTCCTGAAAGGAGATAATCCGGGTTTTGGCGTCATTGGAAGCAAGAGCGTAAAAGTCGATGATCACATTGGTTCCGGCCAGTTTGACATTCAGCCGCTTGCCGTCAGTCGATCGATGCCCGAATTCCTTCTTAAAATCGGTTACGGTACAATTTTTCTTGCCGAATTTTTCAACCATCGACCCAATGAGGGTATTCAAGGGGATCTGGACTTCGAATTCAAAAAGCGTGACGACCAGGCTGTTGCCGGTTAATGTCCAGGTCTTAAGACCGGTATTTTTTTCGTATTCAAAAGATAAGTGTCTTGGGTAATCGAATGAGAGGGATGCCGCCTCGATTTTTTTCCGGTCGGACAGTCGGATCAAAACGGACGGATTGGATACCGTCAAGTCTAATGTCAATGGCTGTCCCTCCACTGCCTGGTAGGTCTTCCCATTGATAATTAGTTCGAATCGATTTTTGGCTGCTTTAGGCACTGGAGGAAGACACGTCCTCGATCGCCTGAAATAACTTTTGGAAGGCAGCGCTTACCGGGCTTGGCAATAAAGTCAAGGGCGCCTAGTTTCTTAGTCTCATTGACCGAGTGGAAGTATGGGCTACCGGACAGGACGATAACAGGTATGTCCTTCAGGTTCCCGGATTCTTTTACGGTGATTAGAAAATCCCGGCCGTCCATAGTGGGCGTATTCAGGCCGAGAAATATCAAGTCGGGGTTGATTTCCCTGACCGCTAATTTTTCCAATGCAATATCCGTATCTCCCAATACCACGCACTGAATGGCCTTTGAGATCGATGATATTACACTTTGAAAGACTTGTCGGTCGTCTTCATCGTCGTCTACCAGGAGGATATTACGGTATTTCATTTAGCTACAAGCAAGATATTCATCGAAACCCGATCCGGTGTTACATAATTTACAGGTTTTTTCGGTCGCCAGCAGCCATCAAACCCTCAAATCGGGAAATAAATACCTGGCTGCGACGTCCAATAGCTGTGACGGCATGAATGGTTTTTTCAAAAATGAATCGGCGTCATATTCCCTGAAGGTTGCCAGCGAATCATCATTTGCGGATATCAAGATAATGGGTACATGCTTGTGCTCTGCAAGTGACTTTATTTGTTTACACACTTTTCGTCCATCCTCACTACCAACGTTGATGTCCAGAAAAATTAAATCGGGTTTAAAGGAAGCCAGGATACCAGCACCCTCTTTGCAAGACGTGGTCACGGCAACATCGTAGCCCGCTCTTTTAAGATATCCCTTTGCTAATGCCAATAAATCCTTCTCGTCGTCCACAATCATTATTTTCCTCATTATCGGATTGCGTTAATCTCGGCCAAAAAAATGTGTGCATGAGGAGGCGAATGATTGCAACAAATACTTCTAGCCAAAAGAAACAAGCTAGACTTCCGAAGCTCAAAAAGCAAAGGCACTAATATTAATTCTTTTGACGGTATAAAGATCAAAAACCTTACATGAAAGATATTACACTTTTCCGGTGCCATCTTACATAATTCACATGTTTGGCGTAATCCGGTCGGTAGCCTGAGCGGAGGGGAAATCGATCATTACCCCCCCCGACGTCATTTATGATGTCTTTGCTTTATTGGCTCGGGGAAGGGTAAAATAAAATACAGAACCTCCGCCAGGGCCCGGCGCTGCGCCGGGATATAAGGGGATGACTTTTTGCTGGGCGTATAGATGGGGTGTTCGATTTCAGCCAGACGCCGGCCAGACGCGGAGTTAACCATCAATCAATATGCCCTGGGGTTCGTCGTCCTGAAAATCGATCGTCACCGTGTGATTGCGGTCATGAATGGTGAAATGAAAATTAATGAATATTTTTAGTTTTATAATGATTTATTT